>Ga0209536_100000583_pt1 | contig 59005 bp, 54 predicted proteins | sample DeeMarSeWOR28_12_FD_187461 | JGI IMG/M metagenome (GOLD analysis project Ga0209536, IMG submission 187461) | Marine sediment microbial communities from White Oak River estuary, North Carolina - WOR-2-8_12 (SPAdes) (version 2) | ecosystem: Environmental > Aquatic > Marine > Intertidal zone >...
CGGCATTTATGTCAACCTCATGATTCCCCCTGCTACCCCAAATGGCGAATGTCTCCTTCGATGTAGCGTCAGCGCAGCTCATACCGGGAAACAAATTGAAAAAATCATTACGGCATTTTCAAATTTATCTCATGCAACTCATAACCACACCAACCTCTCTCACGAAGAACCAGATGCAATTCTTAATTAAAAAATGCTACCGTTTCGATTGGGTATTAAAATAAGCCTCATGACATTTCCCCACAAGTCCAATGCCACGTCACCGCTCTAGACCTCAAGGCATCCGGGCAATCCCCGAAAAAATAGTGCTGGAGGTCGGAGAAGGGGTTACCTCCTCCGGAAAGCCTCCCGTCAGAATTTTTATTGGAAGTGAAGCAGCCCAATACCGGGCTGAACGCATCCTCGTCTGGTCCATCGAACAGGCTCGGGATCCAGGCCGAGTCTACGAAATATTTCTCATGAAGGAATTATCAGGATTCGATCGACGACGGTGGTTAACGGGATTCACGAATTATCGCTTTGCCATCCCTGCCTTGGCCGGCAATTGCGGACGAGCAATCTATAACGATGTGGACCAAATCTATCTCACTGACCCGGGAGAATTGTTTGACCACGACTTGCAAGAGCACGGCTTTCTCACCATTGCCAGAAATGATACTTCGGTGATGGTCATGGACTGCCAAAAAATGGCCACAGTCTGGTCCCTTGAGGCTGCCAAACTCGAGAAAAAAAACGCGCTGGCACAACGCGCCTTGGACGTGCCCAACCTCTGGGGTAAACTGGAACCCGAATGGAATGCCCGCGATGAGGAATATCGCGCAGGGGAATCCAAAGTCCTCCATTATACGGCTCTTCATACCCAACCTTGGCAACCTTTCCCTCAGGAATTTGTGTACCAGAAAAGCCCCGAAGGCGATGCGTGGTTTAACTTGGAACACAATGCCAATCAGCAAGGATTCCTGTTATTTACAAGGGATCATCCCTCCTCACTCTTTACCGAGTTTGCCAAGCAGGCGACAGATCTCCAGAACATTTCCCCTAAACTGTCTACGCTCCAGAATGTCGAGACCGTGCATGACCTTGAAGAAGCGATGCACACACTCAAGGCCAAGACTCTTCTGTCTTGTCACCTTGGGGGACTTTCCGAACGTTTTTCCGAACAGGTTCGGGCTACCGGACTTTCCTCATTAACGATGACGGCTTTGGATCTGTGTCAGGAAAACCTTGGCTCTCGACCTTCCGAACAATTCGATATCGTCCTATCACCCACTGGGCTTCATCTCATCCCAGAGGAAGATATTCCGTGGGTCATCGAAGAAATGTTTAAACGTTCAACAGGCATGGTCTATCTGGCGATAGATCACACGAAAAGTGACCAATCCTCTTTGGCCGAAACGTCTCAAACCAGTTTGAAACAAGATTTCAACTGGTGGATGAGTCACCTTGAGGCAACCAGCGCCCGCTATCCGGCTATTCACTGGAAGTTTGTGTTTCACACAAAAACGTCTAAGGGAATTTCACAGAGACTTACCCGTTGTGGAGGCCATTGGATCGGGTCTCCTCCACGAATCTGGATACTCTCAGACGGCAAAGTAGGCCATACCACCCAATCAGAAGTACTCACAAAGTCGTTAGGGTGGCCTTATGAAATTAAACAGTTACAATTCTACGGGTGGCATAAAATCCAAAAAATCCTGTGGGGATTATTCCCTCCAAATATTCTAGGCTTAAATCGAGTTCGCTCTTCCCCCCTTTGTCCCCCCTGGCCCGACATCGTGATTTCTACGGGGTGGCGACCGGCACCAATTGCCAGATGGATTCGTGAACAAAGCCAGGGGAAAACACGTATCATTCAATTGGGGCGAAAAGGGGGTGGGCCTGCTGATTTATTTGATGTGGTGATTACTCCAACCTATTACGGCTTCCCGCCACATCCACATCGAATCGAGACGGTGGCCCCCTTGAACGAATTAACCCAGGAAAGTTTGGATAGGGTTAAACAGCGATGGCCCAATCTTTTCGACAACGCTCCACATCCTCGCATCGTCTTTGTCGTGGGAGGTTCCACTGCACGGTTCAAATTTACCCCGGATATGGCTCTCAGGATAGGAAGCCAACTCAAAGACTTAGCGGAAAAATGCCACGGGAAAATTTTTGCGGTCACCTCCCCCAGAACAGGCAAAGACCTGAGTCACGCTCTTGAGGCAATCTTGACTCCTGATCATTGTGTCCATAAATGGCAGCCACACCAATCTGACAATCCTTATCTTGCCTACTTGGCAGGCGCAGACGTGATTATCGTCACAGGAGAAAGCGAATCCATGTTGGCTGAGGCGGCTTCTCTAGGCAAGCCGGTATATATTGTCCCACTTCCGGAAAATTCCCCAACATGGAAAGTACGGCTCAGTGAGAAGATTATTCAACGAGCCCATTCCCAGCCCTTGAATAAACGGGGAACGGCGCGTCCACAGCAGGGGTTGGAACGGCTTTGCGCTCGGTTGATTCGTGCCGGCTTGGTGCAACCACGTCGAAATCTCACCATGCTGCATGATTCCCTTTTTCAAAAGGGAATAGCCAGGCCGTTCGGAGAACCCATTGAAAACGGAACACGCCCACAATTGAAGGAGATGGAAACGGTCGCCCGAAAAGTCAAAGCCACTCTTGGAATCGTTGATCGCCTATAACAAAGTCACAATCAGGGCCATCGGAGAAAAAAGCTCTCCGAAAAGTGTTCGGATATTTTTAAAATGACAATACCGCGACGCCGTCTGACCATTCCCGTTGAAATCTTTAACAGGGAATTTGACGCCAAAGTTTTGCTGTCCTGCTTCGCCACAGAGCGGGGATTTACCGTCATTATTGGCGAAAAGCGTGAAATTCAACTCAATCTGGCCGCTTTACCAAAATCCATCTATCTCCCCACAAATCTTCATAACCGGAATTCCATTGTCTTCTCCCTTCTGACTCAATTGGGACACGCGCTGGTAGGAACGGACGAGGAAGCAATTGTGTATTGCTCTCCGGAAGTGTATGTGAAAGAGAAATTGGGCTCGACAGAATTTCCCCGGCCAAATCTCTTTTTAGCATGGGGACCAGAAAATGCTCGCATCTGGAAATCCCAACCCCAATACAACGGAATGCCGGTTCATATAACTGGAAATTCCCGCGTGGACTTACTACGGCCGGAACTTCGCCCCTATTGGACAACAGCAGTCGAAAACATTCATAAAAAATTCGGGAAGATCATCTTGATCAATACCAATTTCGGCAAATTAAACCACTTTAGGCCTAACAAAGGGGCTGAAAAAGAGGCACTGGAACGGGCGACGGTCTCACCATCAGACGTGGACGAATTCGATCTGGGAATGGCCCGACACCGTCTGGCACTGTTCCAGCATTTCCAGGAAATGGTAGGACAAGTGGCCGCAGCCTTTCCCGCTCATACAGTCCTGATCCGTCCCCATCCCTCTGAAAACCATGAGACATGGCGGCAGGCCGCAAACGGACATACGAATGTCCAGGTGCATATCGAAGGGCACGTCATTCCCTGGTTATTGGCTGCCGATGCCATTATTCATAATAGTTGCACCACCGGATTGGAAGGGTATTTGTTAGGTCGGCCGGTTTTTTCTTTTCAACCGATCATCTCAGACCGTTTCGACAAGCAACTTCCAAATGCCGTTAGCTGCCGGGCCACCTCTTCCAAAGAATTAATTGAACTCGTCAAAACAGCCCTTTCATCCAGTCAGTCTGCCAGGGAGAATGGGGCTAAAGCGAAAATCCAGTTAATTGAACAATATCTCGCATCCCTTCAAGGACCTTTTGCTTCAGAAAACATCGTGAAGACCTTAGAAAAATTCGATGACGCCTTTTCACCATCGCCCACAAATTGGGGAACGGTATTAGCCGCAAAATCTCAGGCCTTCGGCAGAAAATTACGGCGGAGATTCAATGCTCAATTTCGCATGGGCGATCAAAACCGATCACAACGCTACGATTATCTGAACCACATTTTTCCTGAAATCAACCTGGCGCATATCGAAGAACGCATCAATCGATTCCAGCAAGCTTTAGGAAGATTTCAACACGTAGGAGTCAGGACCCTGCACGACAATATTTTTGAAATATTTCCGAACTAACAACTCAAGAATGAATAATCTCCAGAACCGTCATCCTGGGGAGCAGGGATATGCATCAATACAGCAGATCTCGTGAACACTCGTTAAGGAGGATACATGTGTAACGTAAAAATTTTTGGAGCCGGGTCCATCGGCAACCATCTGGCTCATGCATCCCGCTCTCTGGGCTGGAACGTCACCATTTGCGATGTAGACCAAGCGGCGTTGGATCGAACAAAACAGACCATTTATCCAACTCGTTATGGAAAATGGGACGAGGCCATCAAGCTTTCCCTGGTGAAAAACGCTCCACAAGGAGGGTTTGATCTCGTTGTCGTTGGGACTCCTCCGGACTCCCACCTCCCTCTGGCTCTCGCGGCTCTTGAGGAAAAACCCAAAGCCATTCTTGTGGAAAAACCTCTCTGCCCCCCGAACTTGGACCAAGCCCAAAAACTACACAACATGGTAACCGAGTCCGGCACACTGGCATTCGTCGGATATGACCACGTCGTGGGAAAGGCCGCGCAGGAAACCCTCCAAGCCGGTCGCCAATTATCGACTATTGAAACCATCGACGTAGAATTTCGTGAACATTGGGGGGGCATTTTCGCGGCTCACCCATGGCTACAGGGTCCACAGGACAGTTATTTGGGATTTTGGAAACGGGGAGGAGGAGCCAGCGGGGAACATTCTCACGCCATCAATCTGTGGCAATTTTTGAGTGGGGGACTGGGAAAAGGCCGGATCACCGAAGTATCCGCGACACTGGATTATGTCCAGACAGATATGGTGGAGTATGACAAACTCTGCCTGCTCAGCCTGAGGACTGACGCGGGGTTAATCGGGCGAGTGGTGCAAGACGTCATCACCTCCCCTTCAAGAAAGTGGGCCAGAATTCAAGGAAATGACGGTTTCGCAGAACTTACGATTGGACATCAGCCAGGGATCGACAGGGTCGATTGGAAAACCGGAGGGGGTGATCCCCAATTCCGCACCATTCAGAAAACGCGTCCCGATGATTTTATCTGGGAATTACAGCATATCGAGGGCGTAATGACAGGCAAGACAGAAGATTCCGTCCTCTCATTGGAGCGAGGCCTGGAAACCATGCTGGTGGTCGCCGCCGCGCATCTCTCGGCAGCTAAAAAACGGACCGTGCGCATCGATTACCAAAAGGGTTATACACCACAGGCGCTAGAAGTGCTGTAGATCTTCAGAAAAAGGGGAAAACTATGATAGACCAAGATTTTAATTTCCACGATTTATTTATATTGGATCTAGCCAATAACCACCAGGGAAGCGTAGAACACGGCCTGCGAATCATCCAATCTATGGCGGAGGTGGTTAAACGGCACCAAGTCCGGGCAGCGATCAAATTTCAGTTCCGCCAGCTCGACACCTTCATCCATCCCGGCCATCATTCTAATAGCGAACTCAAATACATCCAACGATTTCAATCCACCCGCTTGGACCAGGCCCAATTTCAAACATTACTCAATGAAGTCTGGGCCCAAGGATTGTTAGCGATGTGCACCCCTTTTGATGAAGAGTCTGTCAATATCGCGGTCGACATGGGTTTTAATGTGCTGAAGGTCGCCAGTTGCTCAGCCAAGGATTGGCCGCTTCTGGAGGAAATTGCCGGCGCCGGGCCGCCCGTGGTGTGCTCAACCGGAGGTCTGACACTAGAAGACATCGACAATGTGGTGAGTTTTTTCCAACATCGCGCCGTCCAATTCTCGTTAATGCACTGCGTGTCAGTTTACCCGACTCCTGACCCATTGATAACCTTGAATCAAATACAGGTCTTGCGCAACCGATATCCCAATATTCCCATCGGCTGGTCCACGCATGAAAACCCAGGAGATACGGTCCCCGTTCAAATTGCCGTCGCCCTTGGCGCCAGGCTTTTCGAACGGCACATTGGATTGGAAACCGAATCCATCAAATTGAATGCCTACTCGTCAACCTCACAGCAAGTAGACGCGTGGCTGGAAGCCTATAGCCGGGCAAAAGTGTTGTGTGGCCCCAAAACTCGTCCACCGGCCTCGGAAGTGGAACAAGCCTCCCTGGCTGGCCTTCGACGGGGGGTCTATGCCAAACGGCTCATCAAAAAAGGCCGGGAACTCACACGTGAGCTTGTGTATTTTGCCATGCCCTACCTCGAAGGGCAGATGGAAAGCGGGGCATGGAAAGAGGGCTATACGGCGGTCCAGGACATGACGCCGGACCAACCGGTCATGCAGAACGCTGTCGAGATCACGGTCAATCAAGGCCTCGTGACCCTTAAACAAGCGATTCACGAAGTCAAAGCCTTGCTCAACGAAGCCAACATTCAATTAGGCAGTGAGTTTAAAGTGGAATATTCGCACCATTACGGACTCGAAAACTTTCGACAAACCGGGGCGGTCCTTATTGAATGTATCAATCGGGAGTATTGCAAAAAACTCGTCATCCAATTGCCGGGGCAGCGACATCCCTCCCATTATCATGCAAGGAAGGAAGAAACGTTTCAAATACTTTATGGCATCCTCCACGTCAATATCGATGGCTATCCCCGTATTTTACATCCCGGTGAAACCATTCTCATCCTGCCTGGGGTGTGGCATTCCTTTTGGACCGACACCGGGGTTGTTTTTGAAGAAGTGTCCACCACCCACTACAACAACGACTCCTTCTATGCCGACAAACGAATCAATAAACTGCACCGATCGGAGCGGAAAACGATGGTCGATCATTGGGGACGCTTTCAAATCGCCCAACAGTCATCATCAGAGAAGGCTCCCGAAGTGCCTTTGCCCGATCCTCATACGCAATGATTGCTTGCGTCGCATTCGATTTTGACGGGACACTGGTTGATTCCAACCAGGTGAAGGTTCAATCCTTTTACGAGATTGTCGAGGACTATGATCCCAGCGGGTGCACCGTCACGGAAGTCCTTCAACGGTGCTCCAAGAAGGATCGATACGGTATCACCCGTGAACTGGCCCGCGAATTCATGGCGAAAGGGTTAATCCCGCCTCAGCCAGACGCAGGGATCGTCGGGTTAGAATGGGCCGAGACCTACACAGCCACCTGTGAAACAGCCATTGCCAGAAGCCCGGAAGTACCCGGGGCTTCAGGAATCCTGTCATGGCTGTTGAATGAAGGGATTCCGCTATACATCAACTCAAGAACACCGACCGAACCCCTGAATCGCCTTGTGGCATTGAGGGATCTCACACATTTTTTCTCCGGCGTATACGGAGCCCCCGCAAGTAAACTGGAAAATTTACGGCACATCCAAGAGCTGACTCAGGCAAAACCGGATGAGATGCTCTTTGTCGGAGACAGTGAGGATGACCGGAAGGCTGCCGATGAATTGGGTTGTCATTTTGCAGGAGTCATTTTTGGTGATACCCGCCGCTTCAGACAGATACCCTCACTCCACGTTACAAACCTGGAGGAACTCAGAGCGATCGTGAAAAATCTTCAGGAGAAACGAAATGACCTTACCCCAAACCATTGGGCATCCAAACTCCGCTTTTAATTGAAGATTCTTTACACTTTTGTAACAGGAAGTTATGATTTGCACAAAACCGATGCCTATATCATCAATAGCGTGTATCGCTAAAAAGACCCCATGATTGGTACTCAACGCATTCTGGCTGTGTGTCCAGCCAGGGGCGGCAGCAAAGGAATTCCGCTCAAGAATCTGACTCCATTTCTTGGAATTCCGTTAGTTGCTAGAGTTGGCCAGTTGGTGAAAGAAATCCCCATCATCGACCGAGCGGTGGTTTCGACCGATCATCCAGAAATTGCCGAGTGTGCGAAACGATCTGGCCTGGACGCCCCTTTCTTCCGGCCTCCGGATCTCTCAGGTGACCGAATATCGGACGCGCCGGTATTGATCCATGCGTTAGAAGAAATGGAGCATTTGGACAAGGTACGATACGACATCGTGGTCATGCTCCAGCCGACTTCCCCTCTTCGTCGGCCGGAGCACGTCATCCGAGCCATTGAGATGCTGGTGAATGAACAGTGGGATGCCGTCTGGACCCTGTCCGAAACTGATTCTAAATCACACCCTCTCAAACAACTGACCCTGGACTCAGGCAGGATCGACTATTATGACCACGACGGCAGCAAAATCATTGCCCGGCAACAACTAACCCCGGTTTATCACCGGAACGGGGTGGCATATGTCATGACACGAAACTGTCTTCTGGAAGGAAGGAGCATCATGGGTAAACGAACTGGAGCGCTCCTCCTGGATGAGTATCTGGTCAGTATCGATACCATGTGGGACTTGGAACTTGCCGAATACATTTATGCAAAAAATCAGGCATAAGATCTGAATCCAAATCAAGATGCGGATGAACCATCTGCGAATCAGGGGTCATCTCGAAGGTCGAATTGCTCCATTGCAATGCATATCCCCTATGTTCAGCCCCGAACAGACCAACCGAATCATTTCCTCAAAATTCCACCTTTCGTCTTTAGGCAAGGAATGGTGTCTTGAGTAAATTTCTAGACCAACCCTTTCAGGCAATGGACCAAGATAGCCTCGTAAAGGGGAACTGTGACCTCTGCCGTTCGACCGAAGCATTTCTTGTTGCTGAACCATCGGAACTGAATTGGCCCATCGTCATATGTGCCCACTGTCAATTGATGTACGCTTTTCCACAAATTGAACAAGAGGCCTTGGACAGATTCTATGAAAGTCGTTTTGCCAACGACCCCGGCAGCCGCGGCAGGCCTGGGGAGGGAATCGAAGATGAAGATGACATTCAAAAGCAGGACGCTGTTGCAGAATGGGGCTTGAACATCATCAACCGTTTCATTCAGATAAAAGACAAACGTATTCTCGATCTGAGATGCCAAACCGGTGCACTCTCGGCACGGCTCCAATCGGCGGGGGCAGAGATATTCTGCGTGGAGCCGTTCGAAAAAAACAGACGGTACGCGAGTGACCGACGCGGATTAACCGAGATTTTCCCCTTGCCATTTTCCCGTTTCTCCCAGCTATCGATTCCCTTTCAGGGTCCCTTCGATGCGGTCAATGTCCTGACACATCATGTCCTGGCCCACGTCCTGTCCCCCCGCATGCTCCTGGAAAAAATTTACAGTTTGCTCAAGCCAGGCGGCTATCTTTTTCTTGACGAGAAGGATGTGCTATTGCCAGCTCGGTACAAGACCCGATCGGTGTTTCAGTCAGGTCCCGTCCATCAGTATCAACTCACCGCACAAACCACTGCCAGGTATCTTGAATCAGCTGGATTTGTATTGATTGAATGCACGATCGACAACCGCCGGACAAGCGATTTTCAGCACATTCGGGCAGTAGCACGAAAACCTGAGGCTAAAAGTGACTCCGGAGTATCAGCTCAGGCCATTCAGCATTATCCACCCTTAGGAAGAATCAGATGGCGATTATGGTGGCTAAAGCAGACATGGGTACTTCGACAGGGCTGTTTCTTTGGAAGGCGCAAAATCAATAAGCTTCTACGCCGAATCCGTCGACGAATCACGTCAAAATAACACGCATAATTTTCCTAACAGAAAAACTAAATCAGGGAGGCCACAACCTTTCAGCAACGAAGTAGGTCGGTTTCAAAATCATGGAGTTAAGAGATTGGACTGGCAATCACCATTGCAGGCCATAGGCGAATTTTGTGAGGAATGTCAGAAAAAACGAGTTGAGGCTCAAGACCATCCTGTCGCAATTCGTCAACCCTTCCACGAAAATATTGGTGGCTTGTATGATAGAAATACCGAATTCCTTTCTCATTGAAATCAGAAAAAGGTTCTATCATGATGACATATTTTCTTGCGACCCTAGCCAGTTCCCGGAGAGCCTGATGGCGAATTTCTTCCATGGCTTCTAAGGCCAGCACGGTATACAATACATCGAAACTTTTATCCGCAAAAGGCAAATTTTTGGCACTTCCCTGATAAAAATTGATGCGTCTATTTGCACTCTGGTCTAGAATTTGATCTGGGGCAAATTCGACGATATCCTGAGGAAGACTGGGCATATTCCCGATTTTTTTTGCTGCCAAGGCTCCCTGCTTGGTCAGTTCCAAACCGGAGAACCGTATTGTAGGAAAGTACCCGGACAGAACAAACAGATTAATGCCGTAACCACTCCCAACCTCAAGAACGCTTTCGGGTTGCACTGTTTCAAGAGCCCGCTTTAACAAGAGGAGGTGTACTCGTTTTGTCCCGATTCCTCTTGCCAGCATTCTATCCTCACCCCATAAGCACGGAGTAGCCTTGCCTTTCCTGCTAAGGTGCGCACCGGTTTCGGTGGACCCCCAAAAGTTCTCGTAAGTGTTTTTAACCTTATATTGCCGACCACCAAAGGAGGTGTTCAAGCGCTTGAACAATTTTTGCTGCCAAAATTCAAGAAATTTTTTCCGCCAAGATCGAAACACTCTACGCTTCCAACAAATATCGCTACTGCGAAAATGTCGATGAACGAATGGTTCAAATGCAGAGTAAATTTCCTCCCGGGAAACCCGGAAATTCAACGACAACGGTTGAGCCATAAGGAGTACCCTCTTCATGCTAAGGTTAAATTTATCATCCTTGAAGCATTGCTATCGCACAGAAGTATAATCAACAAAAAAGCCGGTTTGATCAATGGATCCCTAAGGCCAGCTTCTGAACACGGTCCGGCTTAAAGCCTGGAAGGTCAGGAGGCACATTGAATGGCGCGGTTGGTCGGAAGGAGGAAAAGTAATTGAGAAATTGGATGATCAGGACCAATCGATCTCGTCGGTTAAACCGGCTTCCATAGTGAAGACACCGGGACGTATCCAGGAACGCCCCTGAACCTGGCGGACCGATCAACCTTAGCTCACGGTTTCTGCCGCCTCCCTCATAAATTCGTTCGTCTTGAACACGACCAAGCACACGCCCGATGGATCTCTGCACCTGCTGGGATATATCGGCAGGAAGGAACGTGAGCGGCCCCTGGTCTTCCTTGGTCTCAAAGATATTAATAAATACTTTGACTTGCCTGAGATCTTCATAATCGAAATGAAAGAGTTGGCTGGACCGAGCCGTATCATTTTCAGGCGACCAACAGAGCCTGGCTCCACTCAACTTCGGAACGGTTCCCAGATAAGCTGCTGCCGCGTCAAGAATGGGGCGGGACACCATAAGCCGGAGCAATTCCGGATGGCGGCAGAATTCGGCACCTTCAAGAATAGGAAACAGAAATTTCTTATGAGGATGTTTTTGAAAATATTCTGGTGGGAAAGCCTCTCGTGATTTCTGATACACTTCCGTGCAAGACCTGACAATGCAATCGGTTCCTTCAATATCGCCAGGCCCAAAAAGCCGGTATCCGGCTGTGTCTGGAATGGTAATCTGCGATTTAGTGGTCGCAACAATTTCTTGGGCCAATCGCTTTCGCAAACGATATTGAGTGGGACTCCCAGCAATTTTCAGGGCGCTATAAAACGGTCGCACCACCCAGGGGGGAATTCTTAGGTTTTTATGTAGTACTTTATAGAGTCGATTCTGACGAATCTGCTGCTTGACCATTTCAGAATTTTCAGAGGATAAAGACATACTTACCATCCCGCTACAAAAATTAGGCAATTTGGCTCAACCTTCATTGGTCTTCCATCGAGGCCAATGAACTATCCCTGCTCATCGACGTATACGTAAAAAATCTTTTCATTCCGAAAGGCACTCTTTTGGTCAATCATTCATGCATCTCCCACTCAGGCAGCCGCCGCCAATCTCAAGGTCCTTATTCATTCCTGGGAAAACCTGTGGTATTCTTTGGGTTAAGGACCACAAGATTTTCCTAAATGTTATTCCTCTTTATCCCGAACTAAGCGATGAGCTGCCAATCGAATTATGGGGGAGCAATCTTTCCGGTAACGAAATGGGAACTTTAATTCTTTTACGACATGGAGAAAGCCTATGGAACCATGAAAAACGGTTTACAGGCTGGACAGATATCGGGTTAAGTAAAAAAGGCATTCATGAAGCCCAGAGGGCAGCCCAAATTCTTCAAGATAAAAGAATGATGTTTGATTTGTGTTTCACCTCGGTTTTACGTCGAGCTCATGAAACCGCCGCGATTGTACTTCAAGCTATGAATTTAACGTCTGTCCCGGTGCGAAGGAGTTGGCGGCTCAATGAACGTCATTATGGAGCTCTCCAAGGAATGACCTGGTGGGAGGCATCATCACGGTTTGGTGCAAAACAGGTCCTTATCTGGCAACGACATTTTTCTGCGGAACCCCCCTCCCTCTCTCCTCAGGATCCTCGCTTTCCCGGCTTTGATCCCCTATATTCAGAGTTGGATCCTCAAGACCTTCCTTTGACAGAAAGTCTCCAGGACACCCAACACCGGCTCATTCCTTGCTGGCAGGAAGAAATTGCTCCGGCGCTAAAAGATAATAAACAGATCCTGCTGGTTGCACACAACAATAGTATCCGAAGTTTGTTACAATTCCTTCTCCCTCTGGATGAAGCCGGCATTCAACAGGTCACCATTAGAACAGGGGAACCCTTGGTTTGTAAATTCGATGCCAATGGCAATCTTGTCAGTTATTCCTATATGCGGTGGAAGCCTAAATTGAAGGATTGTACCCAAAAGTTGTTGAATTACTGCCTCCCCTAATCGCGTTATTTATCCTCATGTTGTTATGACGTATCTTAACTTTTCCGCACTAGAAGCTATTTCACCGCAGTCTTTCCAGGAAGCCAAGCCCTACCCCTGGATGAATCCGTCAGGTCTCCTGACTGATTGGGGTTATCAACGCCTGGTGGAGACACTCCCGGATGTATCCATGTTTGAAAAACGTTTTGGGGTCAAACGGGCTCATGGGCAACAAAGCCACGATCGCTATACCTTAGAGTATCGCGAAGGCTTACCTCTCTCTCCTCACTGGGAACAATTTCTGGCCGAGCTTCAAGGAAAATCCTATTCCAATTTTTTAAAACGATTATTTGGGGTCAAGTCATTGGAATTAAATTTCCATTGGCACTATACCCCCAATGGATGCTCTGTTTCTCCACATTGTGATGCCAAGCATAAACTTGGATCTCATATTTTCTACTTCAACACGAAAGAGGATTGGGATCCCGCCTGGGGTGGAGAGACCGTTATTCTAGACGATCAAGGGCGCTTTAACCGGAAAAGTGCTCCCCGCTTTGAAGATTTCCCACAATCGATGGCTTCAACGGCAATTGGAAATTTCAGCCTGTTATTTCAACGATTGGATAAATCCTGGCATGGAGTCCGCCCTGTTCAATGCCCTGAAGGGCACATGCGAAAGGTCTTTATCGTCGTAATTAACCGATTCTCTCTACTTGACCGGATTCAACAGATGTTCGGAAAAAAACGGAAAGGCTATTAATTGCACATTATTTTTGAAATTGGATATTTTCTTCGTCTCGCCAGTCACGCCTCCGGTCTTCGAAACGCCTCAAAATATTTTGGTTGAACAGCTTTCCAATCTTTTTCAAAAAATGCACGTTTGGTCCACTGCGCCAAAAAACACAATTCGACAAATCCATAATATTCCTGGAAGCTTGGGGCAGAATTCAGGGCAAGCCCACGAAAAAATTGCTCTTTGAAGGGCTTCATCCACTGAATCAAGGCCTTAGCGGCTCCCATTCCAATCAGATAATCCTTGACAAGCCCTTCTACATCCACCGCACAAATCTGTTGATTGTCAGGAAGGACCAAGAAATTTTTCCTGACCGGATCAGTATAATCAAACCCCAGCCAACATTGCGGAGGGGATATGATCTCAGCTGTTTTCCGTACGTCCTTGACAACGGGATCTGAAAGAATTCCAACTTGATTGAGAAAATGGAGATCACGATCCAGGCGATACGGAAAAATCGTTTTCTGCGTCTGCACCGATACCGGAGCATCCGAGTAAAGCCGACTATAAAAAATGGCCATTTTTTCGACAAGTCGCTCGTCAATATTCTTGATGGGATGCCCCGTCACATAATCCACCCACAGTTCCCGCTCATAACGAATCACCACTTGCGGAAATTGTCCTGTACTCCGAAAGCGATTGAGGTTCTGCTCAATTTCCGAGGCCAAAGAAGCATCACAAAGAATCAATCGTTTAAACTGCTGTCCGTTGACCGTCACAAAATGTAGACTTTTTGCCTTTTGCAAGCGAACACCAAAAAACCGAGATAGAAAATATCGGGCTCGCTTCAATAAGAAGGGAGATCTTTGTTTGACCCGTACTTGAAAAAACATCGTGTTGAAAATTGTTCGGTCTAAACTGATGGTGTCAAAAACCCCAAAATTTGGAAAACAGGGGATGCATCGGATATGATCAGAATGCCTTACTTGAAGAGTACCTTACTGCCAACTGACTGAAAAGTTCCAATTTACATCATGGCAGCTCAGGGAAAAATAGGATAAGGAAGTTGTCCAACTACCCAAAATAGCTTACCTTACTTAAGGTGCCTGTTAAATTAAAAGATTCCATAGACTTCCCTTTCCTGAATCCCGAGGAAGGGGAAGGATCATGTTCATGATTGGCCCCTTAACCTTTCAGAGTTGTGTTATGAACTTTTTTTCGAATAGAGTCAACATCTTATCTGATTTTAGCTCAAATGGCGCATGAATTTAGTACTCCTCTGGATTGACGGAAACATTCCAAAAGCCTGCATATGATTGACAATCCAAAAGTTACTGTATTTATTCCGGCTTATAACCGCGAAAAATATATTGGAGACGCCATTGAAAGTATTTTGGCTCAAACTTTCACGAATTACGAAATACTCCTTATCGATGATGGTTCAAAGGATGGTACGGTTAAAAAAATGCGTTCCTATGCCGATCCGCGTATTCGGATAATTAGGAATGAAAAAAACCTCGGGATTCCCAAGACCCGCAACAAAGGAATTGAGCAAGCCCGTGGCGAATATATCGCCATGTTAGATAGCGATGATCGGGCCTATCCAACACGCCTGGAAAAACAGGTCGACTTTCTGGATGCCCATCAGGATTATGCACAAGTGGGAAGCTGGTGCCGCATGATGAACGAACAAGGCCGGCCATTGAAAAAGATTAAGCGCCAGCCCATTTTACCGGAGGATGTGGATGCACAACTCCTATTTCGGTGCTCCCTGAGCAACCGGTCCATCATGGCTCGAACCAAAATCTTACGCGAATACGGTTATCGAAATGACTATCCCCGCTGTCAGGATTATGACCTCCATGTGAGATTGGCCAAAAAATATAAGCTCGGCAATCTTCCTGAATGTCTTGTCTACGGCCGCATCCATGACCATCAAATTACCAGTCAAACCGTAGAGCTGGGTAATGAAAAAAAGCGGGAGATCATCCGCAACCAGCTCACCGCACTGGGAGTCACCTTCACAGAATCGGATCTGGGTCCGCACTTGATGTTGTCTCGCATGCGAAAATGCCACTTCACGCCGGACCGTGATTATCTTCAATGGGCGGAAAACTGGTTACTTAAACTTCAGCAAGCTAATCTTCACACGCGACGGTATTCGGAGCGTGCTTTTGCACGGGCAGTCAGCGAAAAGTGGATGCGGGCCTGTTGGTCGGCTTGGAAGGGCATGGGGTGGGTGGCCCTGAAATATTATTTTCACTCCCCCTTACACAAAAGCCTTGGTGAAACCATACGGGAACGCATCTTCACCCAGTCTGTCCAGCATACATTCAGATAACTTCCAATCCGCGTCTATATGATGACTGCTCATTCCTCGGGTTTAGCCCCACTCCCGGATCCATTAAACAAAACAGGTGATGAATTACAAGACGGCAAGCATCTTGCGATATTTCTGCCATCTCTAGCCGGAGGTGGAGTTGCACGAGCCATGCTCTATCTCTCAGAGGCCTTTGCCGATCGCAACCACAGAGTGGACCTGATCTTATGCCAGGTCTCAGGCCCTTACTTGGACAGCGTTTCCCCGAAGGTCAAGGTCATCGGGCTTAAGGGGAGGGCAAAATGGCTGGGACGACTCCATGCTTTATCAGCTGATTTTGGTTCTCTTTGGTCGATGCTCCTCCCGATCTTGCTCTCGTCCCGTCCTCCAAAAACGATCGGGTACCTACCGGATCTGGTTGACTATTTACGACGTGAAAAACCAGATACGATGTTCACGGCGAAAACTCCTGCGAATCTCACAGCGTTGTGGGCCGGCCGCCTTTCAGGCGGAACTACCCGCATTGTCATCAACGAGCAAACCAGCTTATCTCCGATTCTCAAGACTTCGAAAAAGTGGCGTTGGCGTTTTCTTGCCCCCCTCCTACGACATGTGTACCCATGGGCAGATGAAATCCTGACTGTGTCGGATGGCGTCGCCGAAGATTTGTCTTTATTAACAGGCATCCATCGAGATCGTATAACGACGATCTACAATCCGGTGGCAATTAATCAGGTCCAAGAAAAAGCAGGTAGCCAAGTTGACCATCCGTGGTTTACACCAGACGCCCTGCCGGTCATCTTAGGTGTAGGAAGACTTGTGCCACAAAAGGATTTCATCTGCCTTATAAAGGCGTTTGAACGAGTTCGTGCAGTTCGTCAAGCCAGATTGGTTATCCTCGGGGAGGGAAGAATTCGGAATGAACTTGAAGAGCTGTCTAAAGCCTTAGGCCTCACCCAGGATATTTCCATGCCGGGTTTTGTCGAGAATCCCTTCGCCTTCATGGCCAGATCTTCAGTATTTGTGCTCTCATCAGCATGGGAAGGCTGTCCAAATGTGTTGATAGAAGCTTTGGCTTGTGGATGTCCGGTTGTCAGCACAGACTGCCCGAGCGGTCCTTCCGAGATTCTCAAAAAGGGAAGCTTTGGCCCATTAGTGCCGGTGGGTGACAACAAAGCCATGGCAGAAGCTATTCTCAAGGTACTTGATCACCCACTAGACCAAGAGCAATTGCGTGCCCGCGCTTCGGAGTTCGAGGTAGGCAGGATCTCAGAAAAATATCTCCAACTTTTGCTACCGACCAAACGTCCTAGCAACTCTTCCAATTAAAGAAACTGGCCATTTTCAAAAAAAATTTCAGACCCAACTTTTTAAAAAGAACTTAAGGAATCGCTCAATATTGATGCTGTCCATCAAAGCTGGTTCGAATTGACACGAACAGAAACCCTGAGTCCTATCAGTATTTGCCTCACAATATTTGCATCTCCCAACGTCTCTACTTGGATTCCCACAGGTGCAGTCGGGACAGGCTTTTAATAGGAGAATCTTCCCCCGAATGGTCTTCGGTTGGAAAACATCACCATGGCCAAAAAATATTTCCTCTTGGAGCTGTCCGCCGATATGCGACAAGTCCTGTGAGCAGACAAACGAATGCCTTTGCAGATACCGTGACCACACCACCCTCCTTAACCAGCATATTTCTCTTCGATGACGCCGCAAAGCAGCGTCTGAGTGTCATCGCCGCAATTGGGCTAAGCGTACTGATCTCGTTTACAGGTATTTTCGATCACGAGCTGATTGCCTCAGATGAGATTCGAGTCGGCGAGATCGGGCGGGAAATACTTATCAGTGGCAACGTGCTGGTTCCCACATTAGGAGGGGAAGCCTTTATGGAGCACCCGCCACTGTATTACTGGTTGATTTCGGTCGCCTTCCGTGGGTTGGGGATCTCTGACGGTGTCGCGCGGCTTCCCAGTGCGATCGCGGGTTTTTTGACCCTACTCTTGGCCTTCGACCTCACCCGGCGGCTCGCAGGCCCGGGTACCGGCTTGTTGACGGTGCTGGTTTTGACCACCATGTGGGGGTTCTTCCGGCATGCCCATCGCTGCATGGTCGACCCGTTGCTCTCATTGTTCGTCATGCTGGGATATTGGGCATTTGTGCTCGCCATGTTCGGAGAAAAATCCCGGAACGACCACCCTACGCGTTTACCCTTCTGGGCCCTGGTCTTAGTCATTTACCTTGCAGGAGCCCTGGCGTTTCTGACTAAGGGGCCAGTTGGCGTCATCGTGCTCGGATCCCCTTTGGCCTTGGCAATCATACTTTGGGGTCGATGGGATTTTTTAAAGTCCTGGATCCATCTTCCAGGCATTCTCATTCTTGTCACAGGGTGCCTCATTTGGCCCCTTCTGCTTTACCTCTACGAGGGGGAAAGCCTGTTCAAGGAGTTTGTTGTTCACAACATTTTATATCGCATTTTTCCTGATCCTGAGCACTATACCGGTGGGCACGAGAAACCATTCTGGTTCTACTTTCCCAAGCTATGGAACCAAATAGGCCCCTGGCTCATAACCCTTCCCGCAGCCTATGCCTGGATATTTCGCAACAAAATACCAAAGAATTGGAATGGTTCTGGTCTGCGCTTCATTTCCATTATTTTCCCACTTGGGCTCGTCCTGCTCAGCCTCCCTGGCACCAAGCGGGAGGTCTATCTGATGCCACTTTTTGCTCCACTGGCCGTGCACATTGCGACCTGGGCTACCGCTATAAGTAGACAACAAACACTCTCTCGTCTCTCCCGCGTGACGGCCTCCCTCTTCGGTACAGTTTCAGCCGTTGTTCCTGCCCTCATCGCATGCATTATCCGGATAGTGGCCTTCCTATTGGCACCTCTTGATCACCTTCACCCCCGTGTGACCCACAAGGATGGCATACCCAGTCTTCCCGGACGTTTACGGAACTGGTCGACTGCCGTTTTTGCTATGGCTAACCGATTTCGCACAAGTCCACGTGGCATCCCAGCCTTTGCTGTGACCCTCTTCACCATCGCCTTGATGATTAATCTGTTCGGTTGGTCGATTATGGGAAGTGGACGGTTTTTGCGTCCTATCACCGTCGATCTTGCAGCCCTCAATGCCCTACCCCCAAAACTAGTGGGCTATAGGCTGCATGAAGAGATGCGGGGAGCTCTGCCATTTTACACCGGTCTTATTGTGCAAAATCTGCAATCACCGGAAGAAGTCAGTCACTATGTGCAGGAGAATCCGGGTGGATTCTTACTCATCGGCAAGTCCTCCCCCCCATCCCTCTCCGATGATCTTGTTGACACCCTTAGAGAGATCAAGGTTTGGGAGATGGCGGAGGGGCGCTACGTACTCTACGATTTTTTACCGGAATCTCATGCTTCACTAGCGGCACACATACCACGGTGATTTTTCTGAGAAGAGGGAAAATGCCCCTAGGCGTCATGGGATTTCTGTAGTTCTGCAGACCTCAAACCTGGAAAACTGACTTTCTCTCCTTGGACCGCCAACATCCCCGTGCGTCCTTCTATTTCACCAGCAATGACCCTATGCACAGGTAAAGAGGAGACATCGAGACTGCGAGAGAGCTCACCCAATGAGTTGATTTGATACCCGCGCTCACGCCATCCGGAAAGCAGCGATTCAAATACCGGCAGAAATCGCATACCCTCCAGCTCTGCATGCAGCGTGTAGACATGCCCGTAGGGACCTGATTGTTCACTCCTTCTCAGAATTTCATCAACCACATTGTCTTCGGTAATCCCATCGACTCCAATCAGCTCATCAAGTGTGGGCAGTGTCGTGGGTATCTGGGGACACGCGACGGGTTTGCCGGCTACGAAAGGAAGAAACGGGTGCGTACCTCTGGTATCGCTACAATAGGCAAATTTAAACTCTTCCTCCATGCGAAAGGCATGGTCGTTCATCTGCCACCCGGCCGCACCGTGCGTCCGCGCAGGGACGCCAAAAATCTCCGTGAACCGTTCGGCCGCCAAAGTCATCTCACGCCGGGTCCACTCCTCTCCCTTGGTCGCCACATAATCCTGCCAGCGAACGTGATCATAACAATGAATTCCGAGATCAAAACCGCCATCGCGCGCCGCACGCAGGATATGGGAAGCCTTTCGACCGATATCTGGACCCGGCAACAGCGTGCCATAACACAACGTCTTGAGCCCGTAATTGGCCCCAACTGAAGTGCGCATAACCTTTCCCAGGAACCCGCGCCGAAAAATCCTCCGCAAGGCACGACCTGTATGATCAGGCCCAAGGCTGAACAGAAAAGTCGCGTTCAGCCCGTGATGATCCAAGGTACGCAACAGGTTAGGCACGCCTTCTAATGTGCCACGAAGGGTATCAACATCGACTTTAAGTGCAAGGCGCATGGCGCGCGTTATTCCAACAACGCCCTGGCCTCCGCAATTTCGCTGCGGTAGGAATTGAAAATGAGCCGTAACATCTGGTCCATCGTCGTCTTGGGATGCCAATTCAGGTCACGGCAGGTATTCTCAATGGCGGGTACACGATGCTGCACGTCTTGATAGCCTTCACCGTAATAAGTGCTTGAACTGACATCCACGAACTGCACCTTTGAAGCAGTTTTGGCATATTCCGGATACTCCAAGGCCAACGCCACCATCATTTCCCCCAGCTCTCGCACGGAATACTGATTGGCCGGATTGCCGATATTATAGATTTGACCGCTGGTGATGCGGTTCGGGTTTTCAATAATGGCCATCAACGCATCGACACCGTCGTCTACATACGTAAACGTCCGTCTTTGCCGGCCTCCATCAACGAGACAAATATTCTTACCCCGGACAATATGTCCCAAGAATTGCGTCATCACCCGCGAACTGCCCTCTTTGGCTGTATACAGGCTATCCAGACCCGGGCCAATCCAGTTGAAGGGACGGATCAGCGTGAAATCCAAGTTACATTCCACGCCGTAGGCCCAGATCACCCGGTCCAGCATTTGTTTCGAGCAAGAGTAGATCCAGCGCTGTTTATGGATAGGACCGAGCACCAGATTCGAAGTCTCGGGATCAAATTCTTTATCCTCGCACATCCCATAGACTTCAGAGGTTGAGGGAAAGATAATCCGTTTTTTGTGTTGGACACATTGCCGGACAATCGCAAGGTTGGCTTCGAAATCCAGCGAAAACACCCTGAGCGGTTCCTTCACATAGGTCGCCGGTGTCGCGATGGCCACCAACGGAAGCACCACGTCGCATTTGCGTATGTGGTATTCCACCCATTCCTTATTGATCGTGATGTCCCCTTCAAAAAAATGAAGCTTTGGATTTGGTAGCAAGTTGGCCAGACGGTCAGCTTGCATATCCATTCCATAGAGCTCCCAATCAGTCGTCTCCAGGATACGCTTACTCAGGTGATGCCCAATAAACCCGTTGACCCCGAGAATTAAGACTTTTTTCATCATGAGTGACCTAAATCCTTTATCTGTTCACCATAACGGGCATGGAAAGCCTCAGGGGTTAGGCTGTGACCTTTCAGCTCAAACTTACCAATATGAAGACGACGTCCGTCGCGGCAATCAGCGTAACACCGCCCCTTTTCCCAGTAGAAGCAGGGGGCACGATGAGGATGGCGTGCTGGTTCCCCATCAAGATGACTTCTCAAAATCCGCATAGGGAGAGAATCCAACAGACAGAAGGCCCCCGGATAGGGAGGGGCAACCGACCGGATCAAGTTATGGACCGTCTCCGCACTTTCCCGCCAGTCAATGGCGCCATCCTCGGGCCGTCGTCCACCATAATAGGAGCCCTCCTTCAGGTTCAGCGGCTGACCCGTGGCCTGCCCTGCAATCAACAACGGTAAGCTTCGGTAAATCACCATTTCAGCGGCCCAGGTCACCTTGTTGAACACGTCCAGCGCGATGTCGTCCGGCAGTATGGGGACGGCTTGCTGATCAACCAGTGCGCCGGCATCCGGCTTAATTTCCATATAATGAAGACTCGCGCCTGTCTGAGTTTCACCTTTGAGCACCGCCCAGTTCACCGGGGCGCGTCCACGATATTTTGGCAACAACGACCCATGCATATTCAGGGCTCCACGGGAAGCACAGGCAAGTAATTCGGCTCCCAGCATTCGCCGGTAATAAAAGGAAAAGATGAATTCGGGAGCAAGGTCCCGAATCCGTTCAATAATGTCCGGCCGATTAGGATCATCCGGGGTCACGAAGGGAATGTTATGCTCTTCAGCCAGTGCCGACACGCTCTCGAACCAGATGTTCTCGTCGGCGGAATCGTCATGGGTCACGACCAACGGCACGTCGACATGGCCGGCCAAGAGAACGGACAAACAGCGTACACCCACATTATGGTAGGCAAACACCACCGCTCTGCTCATTTCTTCCTCTCAACACCTGGAAAAGCATCCTCCAGGATGGCGTGAACAATAAAGCGCGGACGGTTCTGCACCTGCTGATAGATGCGCCCAACATACTCCCCTAACATCCCGATGCCGAACAGCACGACCCCGATGAAGAAGAACATAATCCCAAATAGGGTAAACACCCCTTCAACTTCTGGTCCGACCAACAACCGCCGCAACACGAGGACCACCACAAGCAAACCGGACAACATGGCAATGACCATGCCGACCGTTGAAAATATCTGCAACGGAGCCAATGAAAAGCCGGTCAGCAGATCGAAGTTGATGCGAATGAGCTTGTACAACGAATACTTCGACTCGCCCGCTTGACGTTCACGATGGGCGACTTCGATTTCCGTTGGATTCCTGGCATAGAGATAGGCAAGCGCTGGAATAAACGTGTTGATCTCCTGAGACCGTTTGATGGCCTGGACGATAGAACGATCATAGGCCCGTAACATGCAACCTTGATCGGTCATGCGGATTTTGGTCGTCCCTTCGCGCAGTTTGTTGATGCAGCGCGACGCGACCCGACGCCACCAGCGGTCCCGGCGCTGGATGCGAATGGTTCCGACATAATCATAGCCTTCATCCATTTTACCAAGCAGTTTGGCAATCTCTTCAGGGGGATTTTGCAGATCGGCATCGATCGTCACCGCGCGTCTTCCTCGCATGTAATCGAAACCGGCTAGAATCGCCGCATGCTGCCCGAAGTTGCCGTTGAGCAAAATGACGCGTGTGTGTTCAGGACGTTTAAAGAATTGTTCACGCAACAAGGCCGCAGTGCGATCCGTGCTGCCATCGTCGATAAATAGACATTCGTAACTTCGTCCCAATTTGTCCGTGGCTTCATAAAGGCGTGAAAACAACGCTGGCAAAATCGCTTCTTCGTTAAACACCGGAATGATCACGGTGAGTTCTGGTTCAACCCTATCGGCGGCAGGAGGCACTAGCGCAATTACAGCTTGACTCATGATCTTGCATCCAAGACTTCAACAAGCACGGAACACACTCGCTTCACATCAGCACGAGTCATGCCAGGAAACAGCGGCAGCGTCAGGGTCTCGCGTCCAATACGCTGAGCATTGGGAAAATCCGCCTCCTGGTAACCGAGATTTTGATACAGACTAAACCCTGGAATGGCGGGGTAGTGCACACCGGTATGGATACCACGAGCCCCCATCGCTTTTTGAAAGGCACTCCGCTCCATGCCGAGGTCTGCAAACGGGATTAACACGGTGAACATGTTCCAGCTATGACCTTCGTCCCCACGTGCCGGGAGTAGCAGATCGGAACGCTCGCCGAGCAGTGTGAAATATTGGTCAGCCAGGTCCGCACGCTGCGCCACAAATTCGTCCAAATGCCGAAGTTGGTGTAGGCCGATACAGGCCGACACATCCGATAAATTGAGCTTTCCCCCTGCGACCACCACATCAAGGGTACCTTGAGCATCTCGTGAGATGCCATGAAAACGAAGCCTTTCAAGCTCCGGGAGAAGGGCTGGATCACCGACAGAGAGGGCCCCACCCTCTATCGTGGTGATGTTTTTGTTAGGATGAAAGCTAAAGCACACCAGGTCACCAAAACCTCCAATCTTTTGCCCTCCCCATCCACTCCCAATGGCATGAGCCGCATCCTCAATGACGCGTATATGGTGCTGTTTGGCCAAACGATAAAGCGCATCCATATCAACCGGTAACCCGGCGAAATGCACCGGCATGATGGCTTTGGTCCGTGTGGTGACAACAGTTGCCACCTGATCAAGTTTGAGATTTCGGCTGGTTAAGTCGACATCCACAAATACCGGGCGTGCACCGGCACGCAGGACGACATTCGCGGTGCAGGCAAAGCTTATCGCAGGCACGATCACCTCATCACCGGGGCCGATATGACACAGGGAAAGTGCCAATTCCAGCGCGCTGGTACCGGAATTCAACACCCGCACCATCCGGTTGCCCCCGAGGTACGTACTGAGTGCATCCTCAAAGGCGAGTACCTTTGGGCCACTCGTAATCCAGCCGGAGCGCAGCACCTCGCTTACCGCCTGGAAGGTTTCCTCATCAAGGGAGGGACGGGTAAATGGCAGTGTGGGTTCCATTTCAATTCCTTGCGAGAACGAAAACACCAAGACAAATGATGCCGATTCCGAGGAGCTTCGTCGGTGTCAACTGCTCACCAAACAGAAAAGACGCTGCGAGTGCATTGACGATATAACCCAACGACAACATCGGATAGGCCACGCTCACGTCCACCCGAGAAAGCGCGAGTATCCATACTATGACACTGACGACATAACATGTGAGACCGCCGAGGATGAAGGGATGCAAACCCAGGCGTGAACCGGCCGAGAAAATGCTGCCAACATCCAACGCGATCACTCCAACACTACCAACTCCTGCTTTCAAAAGAAGCTGGGCTGCCGCATTCAGCAATACCCCAAAAATAACCAAAGAAAAACTTGTTGAGTTCATCATGATAAAAATAGGAACACTGATTTTCCTTCCTGCCAGGATTCAACCACATCCTTCTCCGGCTCTAACAATCTAAAGGCTTTGGTCGTGTTCGAGGGAAGGTACAATTGGGCAACCATCGCCACGGCCCTCATCAAGAGCCAAGGTCGGACTCGAATAAAGTCAACGCAATTCCCATTCTTGGCAAGAACTTTATGATCATTTTGGGAATCCTTGCGATGGGATATTTTCCAGGTGGCTAGTCCGGTACTTTTTCAATTTACATTCAAAGGGCAGGTTAAATCTTCACAGCAAGCACTTTGCCAAGCCTCTATTAGTAGACTCCAATGGAATGTGCAAAAGAAGGGCCATTACTTAGCTCGCCATGGTCATCAGCAATATATTGAATAGATTCATCTTTTAATATAACCAGTAAAAATTGAAGGATGGAACGTGCGAAATTGCACTATGCGAAATGTGCAAAAACCTTAGTTTCTTCCCAAGATGGTCGGGGTGTATTCGGAGGGGGTTATTGGACGGCTACTACAAGTCATCCCTCAGCCCATCTCCTCGGTCCTCTCGCCGCGCCAAACAAAAACCCCACTTGTGATCGATAGGATTTCCATCTCCGACCCTCCTATGATCAGATCTTGGCTCAGCAGCGGAAGCGGGTACGCAACGAAGTGGTGACAAAAGAAACTTCCACCCTTTTGGCATACCATTGCCCAAAATCTCCAATCGTTACTAACACTTGTCTATTGGCGGTCAGGACGCAGGAAGGAAAGTATCGGGGTTTTAGCAACAAAAACCCGGCTTAACGCAACACGGAACCCAAATAGGAGCTGGAAGCTTTTTTGGAAATGAAGGCCGGTGTATACCACAGGCGAATGTCAAAGAAAATTGCCTTCCGAATAACTCACTCACCTTGTCTCTTCGGAAAACCCCTCTAATGAATAACGGAGAAAGGTTGCAAGAACCAGGCTTCAGTGGACTTGATTATTCAAGTCGCTTCAGCATTTCACTCAGTCTTCTTGCAATAATTTGATTTCCCAGACTATTTACATGACAACCATCAATATAAATATATTCTTTCACATCAAACGCATCGGTAAAATCATGAACCCAATCAAGGTGTTCTCGCTCTTTGATCTCCTGGACAAGGGGGTAGATGACATGCCAATTGGTTTTATCACCCCTGGGCCCCAGATATTCAATATTAGGTTGTCCTAAGGCAGCTACAGGCTGAAGAATGGCATGAAACTCTGCCCCTCCAAGCGCAGCCACTGATCGAGCAATTTTCCAATTATTTACCATGGTGGATGCCACGAGTTTTGCATAGGCCTGATCCGCGAGACATTTGCTGGGCGGTTCTACTCCTTTTTTGATGACCTTCTGAATTACGGTGCGGATAGACCCCGTTAAGGCATCCGTGACATACCAACGATGCTCCAATTTGTCTGCCATTTTGGCCACCTCACGATGGCTATTGATTGGGCCTATTCCCTCACAAACATTGTGCGCATCATTACAGCCATCGTAAAAGACCACTATATCCATCGGAACTTTCTGGTTCACTAAATTTATCAAACGGGCTAACCCCTGTCTGCTCACAAAACCTGATTGACCATGATTGTAGGCCCGATAGTCAGGATGAAGTTCATTAAAATGCGCCGGGATCGTACTCTGATCATCGACACCGGTTCCCCACATCGTCGACCCTCCGAAAAAGCGAACATGTTTCATGGGTTGATCTGTCGTCAAACGATGCGTGCGCTCTCCCTCACTATTAATCGTAATGGTTTTTCCTGAAAAGGGTTTCTTGGCCCAGGCCACATAAGGAACATATTGTGTTTCGAGTTGTTCTTTCTCTCGATAAATCAGATGGGCATAGTCCTGGTCAGGAAGACTTTCGATAAAGGCCTTCTCATCGATAGGGACAAAGACTTTTTTCCATAGATACCGCCCATCCAAATAGAGGGAGGCAAGGAAGTTAAAAGAGAGGGCGACAAGCAAAAAGACCAAGACATTGAGCATGACCAACTTGGCAAACCCCCTCTGTCTTTTCATCTCTTGCATACGCCCTCACCTCCTTGGGCCAGTTAAATATTCCTCATGGAACAGCTCGCCAAATAACGAAAAGATCGCCTTCTGCCCTCCCAACCTATCATAAAGAAACCAATAGGCCAGACAAGAACACCTATGGCAATCTTTCCTGAAAATTGGTGAACACCACAAATACCATGCTGATGAACAGATAGCATCGCCGAAGTTTCGGGGACAGCTGCCTTCATGTCTAAAAAATGTGGCCGCCTAGACATTCGTTATGAGCATCAAGGCCTAGAATTTCGATGTGGAATTTATCCCAGTGGCTGGATGGCTCATTTGGAAAAATTGATTTGCTTTTCAAGCCATACGCCCGAATACCGTTTGGGCAATTGGCGAGTTCACCCCGCACCGCTCAGATGGTCGGCTAAGCCGCCAAATGCCTACTGAGAGGCTATGACACCATCTGTATCGCTACGGCAGGCGAAGCAACATGGCCATACACATATTCTTTGATAAGTGAGCGACTCTTTCCCGGACTTTCTTATCTTGAGCCATCCTCACAAGGTGTGGAGAACCATGTCGGGAGGAATACCGACTGTGAGGTCGCACGTTCCTCAACCCTTAGGCATGTAACTAATATTTCATGTCAACATCCACATTGGTCACTTCACCATTGACTTCGAACGAGGATTCTTCAAATTTCGGAGCGGCTAAAAATAACGAGGGGTTATTTGACACACCGAATCCCTCAGTAGGCAAGCCGATCCAATTGCGATCAAATTTATGATTGTCGTTTTCATCATGATAGACCACCACGGCATACCTGCCGTCCTCGGGGGCCGCCACACAGAGAGTCATATTTCCCTCTTGGGCGGGTTCCCGTTCTTTATCAGCCTTTTCTCCTTTGACTAAAAAACTCTTCGGGTCCGGTCCGTACAGAACAGCTTTGACTGTTCCTGAAGCACTACGGATTCCATGCACATGTACGTGAATGGATTTCCCTTCAGAAGGACATGTATGAACCGGTACCTGCGAAACACCGCCCATACTCGCGGCGGCACTCATTAAGACCACCACAAAAAGATTCATCCCAACCTCCTCGGGTCGCTAACAGACTTTCCTGGGGAAAATCCCACCTCAATTCTCATTATAATACACCTGGAGGGAGAACAAATGGAGAGAGAACGCTTGGATCATGACTGAGCAGAATCTGGGAAATTTACAGAGGAGGATCTTCCTGGGGGGTAAAATTAGGTTTCCGTTTTTCAAAGGCAAAAAGGACAAGAAGAGAGCAGACGCCGACGCTAATCGCGGAATCAGCCACGTTGAAGGCCGGCCAGTGGTAGCCATTGATATAGAAATCTAAAAAATCAATCACTTCACCATATTGCAGCCGATCGATAAAATTCCCGATGGCTCCACCAAAAATGGACGCAATGGTCATTTGCCCCCACCAATCGCGGGAATCCAGGCGCAGGAAAATCGTGATCAATAATCCCATCGCAAACAGGGACGTCAAAAAAAAGAAGATGAGCCGGAACCCGCTACTTGTCGTACCCATGATCCCAAATGCCGCTCCCGGATTTCTGATGTAGGTCAAATTAAAATACCCTGGAATGACGGGGATCGATTCATGGAGGTACATCGAACTTGCAATGTAGGCTTTGGTAATTTGATCAAGGCTCACGATGGTGGCCACGACAAGGCTTAACAACGCAAATCGATGAAATCCTTTGCTCACCCAAGCGCCTCCACGCAGCGCCCGCAGAGCGTGGGATGCTGGGCCTGTGACCCAACATCCTGGCGAATGTTCCAACACCGATCGCACTTGTTTCCTTCCGCCTTGACGACCTCAATCTCCAAACCAAGGGTCGCATCCGCAAACCACGCTCCGGTCATAGAAATGGAAGAAGCAGCCTCCACGGTCACGCAGGACACAATAAACAGCGCCGGCAAATCGGCTACATATCGCTTGAGCAACGAACAATTGGGCTCAGTCGCATGCAAGACGACTTTTGCCTCCAAGGAAGAACCAATCACCTTTTCCCGTCGCGTTTTCTCCAAAGCAAACTGCACCTTATTCCGAACTTGGAATAAATAATTCCAGGTGGTGTGCAAATCAGGGTCTTGAAATACTGTGGGAGCTTCAGGAAATTCGGCTACATGCACGCTCATCGGCTTGGAACCCTGCACCGTGGATTCCGGTAACACCTGCCAAATTTCCTCAGACGTAAAACTCAGGACGGGAGCCATTAATTTGGCAAGCGCTGTGACAATCTCAAGCAAAACCGTCTGAGAGCCCCGCCGAAGAGCGGAATTGGCCGGAAAGGTATAGAGCCGGTCCTTTAAAATATCCAAATAGGTGGCACTCATATCGGTCGAGCAAAAATAGTCAATCTCATGAACCACCTGCCGGAATTGAAACTGCTCATACCCTTTCCGCACATTGCGAATGAGCTGTCCTAACCGCCAAAGGGCCCATTGATCAAGTTCCGCCAATTCGGCATGGGAAACCGCATGAACCTCGGCCTGAAAGTCGAAGAGGTTACTCAAGAGAAACCGGCAGGTATTCCGAATCTTCCGATACGCCTCCACCAATTGTTTTAAGATGTCTTTGGAAATACGCAGATCTTCCTGGTAATCCTGAGAAGCCACCCACAATCGCAGCACCTCAGCCCCCGATTCCTTAATAATCTCCTGGGGAGTGATGACATTGCCGGCAGACTTGGACATTTTCTTGCCTTCCCCATCCACCACAAATCCATGAGTCAGCACAGCCCGGTACGGGGCTTGCCTGTCCGTCGTCACCGCAGTCAGCAGTGAACTATGAAACCACCCACGATGTTGGTCAGACCCTTCTAAATATAAATCAGCCGGCCACCACCTTTCCCCTTGAGGCTTTAAGACGGCAGCGTGGCTCACTCCTGATTCAAACCAGACATCCAAAATGTCATGTTCCTTTTTGAAGGTATTCCCTCCGCATTGAGGACAATGAATACCCGTGGGCAACAACTCCGAAGCCGATCGAGTGAACCAGACATCGGCCCCTCCCTGCTGGACGTGTACCGCCACATGCTCGATAACTTTGGGGTCAGCCAGAGGAGTCGAGCAACTCTGGCAAGAAAATACCGGAATCGGTGTCCCCCACATTCGTTGCCGGGACAGGCACCAATCCGGACGGTTCAAGATCATGCCGTAAATTCGCTCCCGCCCTCGCTCCGGAATCCATTGCACCCGATCAATCTGGTTGAGCGCTTCAGACCGGAGATCGCCTTTTTCCATGGACACAAACCACTGGTGAGTGGCTCGAAATATCACAGGCTGCTTGCACCGCCAGCAATGCGGGTAGGAATGCTCTACCTTCTTCTCACCGATCAATCGGCCCTTGGTCTTTAACAGTTCAATAATTCCCTGGTTGGCTTCTAAAACCGGCTGTCCGGCACACTCAGGGAATTCATCCGTAAACTTTCCGGCATCATTCACCGGCACCACAATCTCCAATGGCTTCTGATTCGGGAGAATTTCGACATAAGGCTGTTTGTTATACTTGAGCACTAACAAATAATCGTCCATCCCATGCCCTGGAGCGATATGGACACAACCTGTCCCCTGCTCAAGGGTCACAAACTCTCCATTGAGAATCGGGACCTCTTTCCGGGAAAAAGGTGGGTGCAAGACCCATCCTTCAAATTCCTTACCCTTCATCTTCCCCAGAACCTGGAAGTCTTTGAATCCGCAAGCTTTGGCAAACGGCTCTTCCAGACCCACCGCCACGATGAAGGCGTCATCCCCATTGCGAAGAACCGCATATTCAAACTCAGGATGGAGACAGACCGCTTGATTGGCTGGCAAGGTCCACGGGGTGGTCGTCCAAATAACCACCGAAACTGCCTTGAGCGATCTGACCGCGGAAAGGTTTAAAAATTTCTCAGACGCGAGAATTTCAGGGGAATTGGCAAATGGAAATTTCACATACACCGATGGCGAAACATGATCCTCATACTCCACCTCCGCCTCTGCCAGAGCGGTCTGATCAACGGTGCACCACAACACCGGTTTGAGTCCTTTATAAACCCGTCCCTTCTCCACGAACTTGCCAAATTCGCGAATAATCGCAGCCTCATAGGCGGTATCCATCGTGAGATACGGATGCTCCCAATCACCAAACACTCCAAGCCGGCGAAACTCATCCCGTTGAATATGGACGAATTTGTCCGCGTATTCCCGACACAGCTTCCGGAGTTCCACCGAACTTAACTCTTTTTTCTTTGGCCCTAATAGCTTGGTTACCTGATGCTCAATCGGCAGTCCATGGCAATCCCAACCGGGGATATACGGAGCCTGAAACCCGGCCATGGTTTTAGATTTAATAATGATGTCTTTCAGAATTTTATTCAGCCCATGCCCGATATGGATGTGTCCATTCGCGTAGGGAGGCCCGTCATGAAGGATATAGAGGGGACATCCATTCCTGGACTCCTGAATCCGGTTGTACACCCGCTCCTGCTCCCACCAGGCCAATCGCTCCGGTTCTTTTTGAGGCAAGTTGGCCTTCATCGGAAACTCGGTCCGGGGAAGATTCAAGGTAGATTTGTAGTCCATGGGAAGATTCTCAAGAAATTTGCAAAAAACTCAAGGCCATTCTAGCCGTGCCCCTCAAACCCGTCAAACAAAAACCTGAGGCAATCTCGCGACAAACAGAGATGGGAGAAGGCTCCGCTTCGAAAATACACACATCATAAAATAGGGAAGGAAAGCCGCAACGGGTAGGCAATCAGCTCAGAGCCATCATGCGGTCCAAAGCCAACTTGGCAAAAACTTTCTCCTCGTCCGGAACTTGTATGTGATTGACCACATGGCCCTGAACGAGGTTTTCCATGGCCCAGCATAAATGCGGGCCATCGATCCTGAACATGGTCGAACACCGGCACACCATCGGAGAGAGAAAATAGATCTGTTTATCGGCCTGATCATCTTTCAGCCGGTTCACCAAATTCAGCTCAGTACCTACAGCCCAAATTGTTCCCGGTTCTGCCTGAGTCACGGTCCGGATAATAAATTCCGTCGATCCCACCAGGTCTGCCTGGTTCACCACGTCCTCATGACATTCGGGATGGACAATAACCTGAATGGCGGGATACTGCTTCCGGAAATAGGCGACGTGTGCCGGTTGAAACATCTGGTGCACGCTGCAATGCCCTTTCCAGAGAATCAGACGAGCCTTCTGTATGGTTTCCCGGGTATGTCCGCCGTTGAGTTGAAAGGGATCCCACACAATCATGTCTTCGCGGGGAAACCCCATGGCATTTGCTGTGTTCCGCCCTAAATGCTCATCGGGGAAAAAGAGAATCTTTTCTCTCCTTTTCCAGGCCCAGTTCATAATCGCTTTGGCATTGGAGGAGGTACAGGTCACACCGCCATGTTCCCCGCAAAAGGCTTTGAGAGCAGCTGCCGAATTCACATACACGATTGGGGTCACGGTCTCCTCAACTGGCAAAACCCGTCCGAGCCGATCCCAGCAATCATCCACCTGTTCCATGGAAGCCATATCCGCCATGGAACATCCAGCAGCCATATCAGGCAAAATGACCGTTTGATTAGAACGACTCAAAATATCCGCCGTCTCGGCCATAAAATGCACTCCACAAAACACCACATGGGGATATTCAGGATGCTCTGCGGCGTACTTGGCCAACAGAAGGGAATCACCTCGAAAATCGGCATGAACGATTACCTCATCCCGCTGATAATTATGCCCAAGCACGAGAACGGTCTTACCAAGTTTCCGCTTGGCCTCCACTGTCCGTTCGAACAACTCAGGTTCGGAGAGAGTCTGGTAGTCTGTAATAGGCAGCTCGGTAATTGTCGAAAGGGTCACGCCTGATTCCTTAGGTTCACGATACACATACATTGAGATGCAAAAATGGCTACTATGGCTACTCAATCCTCATCAATATTTAGCCAGGACCAAGAGTAAGTTTGTTATTGTAGCAAACCATCCACCGGTGAAAAAGGCTGAAAATCCGAAATCCATTTTTATCTGGCTTACTCTTACGTTGATCCATGAATTTCAAGATCCTAAAAGGTATACTTCTGCCATCCATTTCTCCCGCTGATTCGGATGATATCCTAAGGCTTACCGCATCTCATTAGCTTAAGCCTACCACATCCCAATATCTCGAGTTTGACAAGGGAAAAGATCCGCAGGTACGATCGTTTTTGCTAGGGGTGCGACAAGCTGAGAGTCCCAAAGCTGGGGACGACCCTCACGACCTGACCTGGGTAATACCAGCGTAGGGAAGCAGGAGACAAGAGATCCCGCATAATCAGCCGCACTCTTTAGCAAAAAAGGGGCGGCTTTTTTCTTTGTTTAAAGAAGCTCCTTAGGCCAATTTCCTAAACCCGAGAAAGAGAGGGTTTGTATGACACCAGCCCAAACCACCGCATCTGACGCTTTGACGCCTTCCTTAAACGTTATTTCAGAAGAGCCCCGTATCCCCCTTTCTTCCTTAACGATCCAACCCTTTCCCGGCTCAAAAAAAATATATCGAGCCGGCTCGAGACCAGATGTCCAAGTACCTATGCGGGAAATTCATCAAACATCAAGTCAACGCCTTCACGACCACACAGAAGTTCAGAACCCGTCGGTTATCGTCTATGATACCTCCGGTCCCTATACGGACCCGGCTGTCCACATCGATGTGAGGAAAGGCCTGCATCCGGTCAGGAAGAATTGGATCGCGGAACGGCAAGACGTCGAACCGCTTTCAGAGGTGAGCTCACTCTATGGACGAACTCGAGCCAAAGATCCCGCCTTACAGGCCATCCGGTTTAATTTGCGTCGCCCGCCTCTTCGCGCGAAACCGGGACATAACGTGACACAACTTCATTATGCCCGGAAGGGAATCGTCACCCCCGAAATGGAATTTATTGCCATTCGGGAAAATCAAGCTCGTGCGGAACGAAGATCTACTCAAAACGGCGACGGACAAGGGTATGGGGTTTCACAGCATCCAGGCCAGAATTGGGGTGCCGCGACTCCCTCCTACATCACACCTGAGTTTGTTCGTGATGAAGTGGCCCGGGGTCGGGCCATTATCCCTGCCAATATCAACCATCCGGAAATTGAGCCCATGATTATCGGGCGAAATTTCCTGGTGAAAATCAACGCCAACATTGGCAACTCTGCCGTCACCTCCTCTATTGAAGAAGAAGTTGAAAAGCTGATTTGGTCGATACGCTGGGGCGGGGACACCGTCATGGACCTCTCCACGGGGAAAAACATCCATGAAACCCGCGAGTGGATCATTCGAAATTCCCCAGTGCCCATAGGAACCGTGCCTATTTATCAAGCCTTAGAAAAAGTAGGTGGAAAACCGGAAGAACTCACCTGGGAGATCTTTCGGGATACTCTTGTCGAGCAGGCCGAGCAAGGGGTGGATTATTTCACTATTCATGCCGGCGTTCGCTTGGCGTATGTCCCCCTGACGGCCTCCCGCATGACCGGCATTGTCTCACGAGGGGGCTCCATCCATGCCAAGTGGTGCCTCGCTCACCACCAGGAAAATTTTGCATACACACATTTCGAAGAAATCTGCGAGATCATGAAAAGTTATGATGTCTCATTTAGTTTAGGGGACGGACTTCGTCCGGGCTCGCTGGCCGACGCCAACGATGCGGCCCAGTTTGCCGAACTGGACACCCTGGGAGAACTCACCAAAATCGCCTGGAAACATGACGTGCAGGTCATGATTGAAGGCCCCGGGCACGTCCCGATGCAACTCATCAAAGAAAACATGGACAAGCAACTTGCCGCCTGCGACGAAGCCCCCTTCTATACCCTGGGGCCCCTCACCACCGATATCGCCCCTGGCTACGACCACATCACCTCGGCGATCGGCGCGGCCATGATCGGCTGGTACGGTTGCGCCATGCTGTGTTATGTCACGCCCAAAGAACATCTTGGCCTGCCCGACAAAGACGATGTGAAAGCCGGCGTCATGGCTTACAAAATTGCGGCGCACGCCGCCGATTTGGCTAAAGGCCATCCGGGAGCCCAAAACCGGGACAATGCCTTATCCCAGGCCCGGTTTGAATTTCGATGGCAGGATCAATTCAATTTATCCCTTGATCCGGAAACGGCCAAGGATTTCCATGATGCTACGCTCCCCGCTCAGGGGGCCAAACTGGCTCACTTTTGCTCCATGTGTGGCCCACATTTTTGCTCAATGAAAATTACCCAGGACGTACGAGAGTATGCCGCGGAAAAACAATTGGCCGAAGATGCCGCTCTCGAACAAGGCATGCAGGAAAAGTCTGAAGAATTCCGAAAAACCGGTGGAGATTTGTATCTGTAAAACCTGGAAGATAGATGGCAGAAACCACACATGCCCAATGTGGGCTTGTGAATGACACAGGACCAGATAGGACCGGCCCTGTGGTGGATGAGAACCAAATACTAGCTGGAGCTCCCCTATGAACCCAATGAACCCCGCTCCTTTACGTGAACGTGACATCACCCGTCACATTGCCCGTGAATATTACAAAGAGTTCGATTCGCTCATTGAAAGCGATATCATCATTGTGGGAGGCGGTCCATCCGGACTGCTCTGCGCCAGAGATCTCGCCGCTACCGGATTCCGGACTCTGCTCATTGAACAATCACTGGCTCTTGGTGGCGGCTTTTGGTCGGGCGGCTTCCTCATGAATAAAGCCACGATTTGCGAACCAGCCGATAAGATTCTTGAAGAATTGGGCATCCCCTTTAAGCTCATTAAGGACTGTCCGGGAATGACCATGGTTGATCCGCCTCATGTGACAAGCCGGCTTATTTCCGCCGCCTATGAAGCCGGCGTGAAGATTATGAATCTCACAAAAGTGGTGGATTTAATTCTTCGGCAGGACCACCGCATAGAAGGGGTGGTGGTGAATAATTCCACCGTGGAAATGGCTGGGCATGATACCATTCACGTAGATCCCATTGCACTCGAAAGTCAAATCGTGATTGATGCCACCGGCCATGATGCCGTCGTCATCGATCTCCTTTATAAACGGAACCTCTATCATAAAGTTCCCGGAAACGGGGCCATGTGGGTGGCGCGTTCGGAGGCGTTAGTGGTAGAAAACACCAGGGAAATTTATCCAAACTGCTTCGTCACCGGCTTGGCGGTCGCAGCGGTTGATGGCAGTCCCCGCATGGGACCCGCATTTGGGTCGATGCTGCTTTCCGGTCGACGTGCGGCTGAACTGGTTCGACGAAAACTCAAAGGCGAATAACACCACATTACCAAGACACTCAGGATGAATTTGGCCTAATACGATTTCCTATGGATATTCAAGATTTTCTAGACCAGGGTGACGGCAAAGAAGAGGATAAGATTGCAGCCTGGAACCTGTTTCAACAAGCCTATGAACTCCAAATGAAGGGACAACTGGAAGAAGCGGTTGCTCTCTATAAACAATCCATCGACACCTTTCCAACCGCGGAAGCCCACACCTTCTTAGGATGGGCCTATAGTTTCATGGGGCAGTTGCACGAAGCCATTGAAGAGTGCCACCGGGCCATCCGCCAAGACCCGGAATTCGGAAATCCCTATAACGATATCGGGGCCTATCTCATTGAATTAAACCAGCTGGAAGATGCCATTCCCTGGCTTGAAAAAGCCATGCAAGCCAAACGATATGAAAACCCCGCTTTTCCTCATATGAATCTAGGCCGGGTGCACGAACGAAAAGGCGAATGGGACCAAGCGGTAGATTCCTACAAAAAATCCCTGGCCCTCAACCCGGAATACAAAACAGCGAAACAAGCGCTCATGCGTATTCTGACACTCATGAACTAGAACGATTCAAAGGCCTTTCGTATGCCCGACACCAAAACTATTCTTGTGGCCGTCAGTGATATCTTTTTTTACACCAAAATTCGTGATGCGTTTTTACCCCATGGCTATAAGCTGGAACGCCTTCGCACCGGGGATGACTGGCAGCAAAAAGCTCTTCAAAGCGGGGCCATGGGCATCATTATCAATATGAACGATGACCGTCTCAATGCCACCGATATTTTGAAATCCTTAAAAGCTCTGCCCCAAATGCAGTCTTTGCCTATTCTGGCCTTTGCCAATCATGAAGAAATCGGAACGTGGAAACTCGCGAAAGACCTTGGGATTCAAAAAATTGTCTCCCGCAATGAATTCTCCGCCCGGACACTCGCTCTGTTCGAGGAAATCACCGCTTCAGCCACTTCATGAAAACCCTTTCACTTCACGAGCAGCATCAATCCCTGGGAGCCACGTTTCAGCCATGTGGCGAGTGGGAGGCTCCCCTCCATTACGGCAACCCTCTCTTGGAGTATGAGGCCATTCATCAGGAAGCCGGCCTCGCGGACCTGTCCTTACGAGGAAAATGCCTGGTCACAGGCGACGACCGGATCACATGGCTCCAAAGCCTCATCAGCAATGATATCCTGCCTCTCAAACCCGGGCAGGGCCGATACTCCGCCTTTATGAATCATAAAGGAAAAATACTCTCGTATTTTCGAGTCTTTCTTCAACCCGATATGGTGATTCTTGAGGATGTCGGAGAGGTGGGTGACCTGACCTATCAGGCACTTCGGAAATTTCTGCTCTATGGGACAAAGGCGAAACTTCACAATGCCTTGGACAGTTGGGGGCTTCTTCTGGTGAGTGGGCCCAAAAGTGCTGGCATCCTTCAGAAAGCCTTCGATGTGGAAACGGGCCCGCTCCAGGTCTTAGACACCACCCCGTTCAAATTCGCTGATATACAAGGAATTATTGCCCGCACGGAAGAAACCGGTGAACAAGACTACGAATTGTTTGCACCGGCTGAAGCGCTTCCCTCTCTCTGGTCTCATCTCCTGAAGGTGGGAAAAGAAGGAGGTCTTCAACCAGTCGGAAGGCAGGCACTCGAGACATCCAGGATTGAAGGGGGATTGGCCCGACTGGGACCGGACTTGAATGAAAACATCGTCCCGCCTGAAGCCAACCTGGAAGGAATTGCCTTTAGTTTATCAAAGGGATGTTATCCTGGGCAGGAAGTCGTCGCCAGGATGGATACCTACGGATCTGTCAAACGACGAATGGTCGGGTTGGTTATTGAAACAGAAGACCAACGACTACCGGGAGTTGGAGCAAAACTTTTTAGCGGAACACGTGAAGTGGGATGGGTCACAAGCTCCACGTATTCCCCTCTGGTCAATAAACCAATTGCCTTGGGGTTTCCGTTACGAGACTTTACCCAACCCCATACCAAACTGGAAATAGAAATTCAGGGCCGCCGCATCCCTGCATCTGTCAGCACTTTGCCGTTTACCACCCCTCCCTGACGATTCCGAGATTTCAGGAAAAATCTCCCTGCCCCTGAAAAGCTCTCAGGCTTTTTCGGGATGACGGCCGTGTGAAACTTTCTCGGCAAAAGATAAGACAGCAGGGCGTTGTTCGTCGTTGAGGGCTAAAAGAATATGCGCCTCATCCCCATGCATCAATCGTAAGCTGAGAAACGATTCTTCCGTGCGTTTTTCTTTATTGTCCCAGGTCCCATCAATTAGTTGGATTTTATCCAAATCACAGCAGGAAAAAATGTCGTACCGGAAATACGAATCCCCGATGACCATATCGAATAGAACGTTGCCCGACGTCATGACCACGACGTTAAAACGCCCTTGATCCTCATACCCTTCCGGAAGAAATTCATTAATATGCAGAAGCTGAATCTTACGACCTGCCAACGCACCTTCAATCTTGGTTGCCAACGCCGGATAATCGATTTGAAGAGCCCGTTCATCCGGACCCGTTGCGCGCAAAGCCGCGTCTCTCGTTTGTTCAAAAACATCTGTAGCAGTCAACACAAAACACTCTCCTTTCTTCAACGACACTGACGATACATGCCTGATGAGCTAACTTGAACCGGGTGCCTACGATACCCGCCATCTGACAGAGAAAGCAAGGGAACGCGGTCACCCTACTAATGGGATTCACGTACAACTCATCTGATTGGTGCCATTGATTGCCTTCTCGCCTCGCAGTTCGGCATACTTCGATTCCAGGATGCTGCTCTGCGAGAACCAAAGGAGGACCAGGTCATGAATACTGATTCGTGTTTAATTGGTGGGTGTACCGAACCACTATACGCCCCTGCAGGAACTCAGTCCTTGTGCAAGGAACATTTTTTACACTTTGTCGCGTGGCGCAAAAAAAAGGGAGGGCTGGGTATGTTTAAAAAATACAGTGCCATGAGCATGGAGGAGCGAGACGCGATTGTTGAAGAATGGGCCCAACATATTTTAAGTCCGTCTGCCTCCTGATCCCATCCCCCACCAACCCTTACACCTCAATCATGTTGATCAGAGACTGCCTCTAACCCATTCCCTGTTGATACCGAAAGAAGGAGAAGAGATGGAGACCTTCGGTATGGAATCAATAGGACGAACACCATTTGCCGGCTAGCAGCAGAGAGGCGTACCGAACTTATTCCATTAACGGTGATCCGTGATGATGGATCATTTTCCATTCGTCGCCGATCCGCTCGAATAAGTTGGTCGCCACCACCCGGCTATTCTGCGGATTTTCCCCAACCCGGCTGGTGATGTTTTCGGTACAAATCACCCACGCAACATCGGCGGCAACTTGCACTTGTAATTCTGTCAGTTCGAATTCCATAGAAAACGTATTATTGAAAATAACCACCCAAGAGTCCCTGACTGCCGGCCATCCGACCCGAATACTCCAACCCGGGTGAATACAAGTCACATACTCTTGGTGAGCCCATATCGAATCCATAAGAGCGACATCCAGCTGTTCAAACGCCCGATAAAATAACTCATTCATGTGCGTGACTTCTTCAATCCGTTCCTTCAACATAATACGCTCTCTTTCTCTGTGTTCGCCTCTCGCCGGGTTACTTGGTTCTCACGATCACGGCGCGGGATTGGCGATCAACCAGCCAGACCCCGAGCAGAATCAATCCTATCCCACTTATTTCTCTCATGCCAACGGGCTCTCCCAAAATTATCAGGGAAAAAAATAACGCGGAAACCGGAATAAGATTGCCAAAAATCCCGGCTCTCGAAGGGCCTACCCCCCTGACACCATGCAACCAGGCCTGTTGACCCAACGCTGTGGCAAACACCATAACGTACAGGAGCGCCATCCAACCAGAAACTGGAACAGTCTCCATTCCTGAACCCAACACTTTGTGATTGATGGTCAACAAAGGAATTTCAAACATCAGAGAGACCATAAGAGTCGTCCACGTCACGGTCAACGGAGAAAATCGTTCCATCGTTTTTCGACAGCCAATCGTATACAGGGCCCAACTGACTAAGGCAGACACCACCAGAATCCCCCCGAACAGAGGATTAGAACCAACCCCATCCACGGCGCTACGCCCAGTAATGCTCAATACTCCCAAAAACGATACAAAGCAACCAAGCCAAATAACACGAAGGGAAACATCTTTCAGGATTAAAGAGGACAAAAATGCGGTAATTGCCGGACTTGCCCCAATAATGATGCCGGCTGCCCCTGCCCCAATAAATTCCAGCCCAAAAAGTATGAACAGGTGGTTTCCTAGAACCCCCAACCCCAATAGAAAAAAGTTCCGCCAGTCTTTTCCGGAAAAGGAGGGAGCGCCTTCTTCCTTCCATTTCCATAGAGGAATAAGGATCATTAATGCCCCTATCCCTCGAAAAACAGAGGCTTCCACAGGGGAAAATGGGCCTAGGGCTACTTTCTGCGCCACGACTGATCCTCCCCAAACCACAGCTGCAGTCGTGAGGGCGGCATAGGCGGAGAAAACCGAAGATGTGGAGTTAGCCGTTTTCATAGGGAGGCAAGAGAGAAAAAGGAATAGTCCCAAACCGGGGAAGTATGTCAGACAAATTTTTTCTAAATCGAAAACATCTCGATTATGTATTATGCCGACTCCTCATACGCCTGCACAGAGCTATTCATTCCCATTTGTGAATAGCTGGCTTCCACATCCGAACATAGTGCCTCGCTGCTATAACAATCGCTCATATGTTCGTCAAGGTCAGACCACCCACCGCGACCAAGGAGCAAGAGGAAACCAGAACTTCCCATCATTGGGTCCACCGGTTTTTGTGAAGAGATGCCCAGCAGCCCTCCATCGTGAAACCGGTCCGAATGGCTTATCTGATAGGTCTTCTGTACGGTTGACGCCTAGAAATTTCTATCGTTAAAATCTCGCAAGTGTTTATTTTTTTTGAGTCCTAATACCAGAGGAACTTTTGCAAATTTCCTCAAGAATTATGGACGATGGTTCAGTACAAATTGACATGACGGATTATCTGCCCGCTAAGGAGGAATTATGTCGTTGCTAATCACTGAAGAATGCATCAATTGCGGTGCCTGTCTCCCGGAATGCCCCAATGAGGCAATTTTTGAAACACGGAGCGCCGCAGAAGAAAAAGGCAATAAAGTTGGAGAAGGACAAGGAGAGGGAGACACGGTATATGTCATTACCTATGAGCGGTGCACAGAGTGCGTCGGCCATTTTGACGAACCCCAATGTGCTGCTGTTTGTCCGGTCGACGATTGTTGCGTACCTGATCCAGCCATCCCTGAGACAACTGACACCCTACTGGAAAAGGCCAAACAACTGAACCCCGACAAAGAAATTGATCCAGCGAAAGTTTGGAGCGGCGTTCGAAATTAACAAACCCTAAAAACCGGTTTCTACAAAAAAAGCCCCTTCCTTGAAACCAGGAAGGGGCTTTTTCTTTGAGATTCCAGAAAGGGACGGGGTTCCCTTTGCTGGGGATTGAGTGTATCAGCCCACCTCTTCTAACTCATGCAGGCGAACAGCGATCAACTTCGAAACCCCAGGATCTTCCATCGTCACCCCAAATAAGGAGTTGGCAACTTCCATCGTTCGTTTATTGTGCGTGATCACAATAAATTGAGACCGGTCCGCCATTTGCCGCAAAAATTGACCAAACCGAACCACGTTGGTTTCATCTAACGGTGCATCCACCTCATCCAACACACAAAATGGAGAAGGCCTAATCAAAAAGCTCGCAAACAGAAGCGCCATCACCGTCATCGTTTTTTCACCACCGGAGAGCATGCTCAGATTCTTCAAACGCTTGCCAGGAGGTTGGGCGACAATTTCCACACCTGGTTCGAGATTGGGCGCTTCAGATTCCTGCCCTTCCTGAGTGTCCTCTACTAGGATCAACTCAGCCCGCCCTCCGGCAAACAAGGCTGAAAATACTTCGTTAAACTTCACTTGCAGCTCTTTAAAGGTCTCGGCAAATAATTTATTGGTCGTCTGATTCAGCCGCTGGATAATCTCCTGAAGAGAGTGGATAGAACCGGCCAGGTCTTCTTCCTGCGCCAGCAAAAATTGATACCGTTCTTCTAATTGAGCATGTTCCTCGATCGCGGCCAAATTAATCGGACCGATACGTTCCAATTTTTTCCGGATACCCTGCAACTGCTCTCTCCACTGATCCGGTGCCACATCAACAGGGACGTGTTCACCATGTTCCGAAACTTCAAGGTTATTTCCTGCATCTTGGGGGATTTTCAGGTCTTCCGTGGAAATTTCATAGGTCATAGTCAGAGTTTCTTGTACTGCATGGAGTTTCGTACGAACCTCTGCTAATCGCCCCTCAATCGGCACTCTGGACTTGAAGATCTGGCTCAACGCTTCACGAGCCCGTCCAATCAGACCATCCAGTCGTTTGACCCCCTCCATCAACCCTGCATGCCGGTTCTGAATCTCCAACAATTCTCCGGCAATTGTCTCCTTCTGCAGGTCTAACTCTTCTACCAAGCCTTCGTTTCTGAGTCGTTCCTCCTGGCTCTTTCGACTTTGGAGGAAGAGGTGCTCCAATTGTTGGTCAATCTGTTGAATGCGGATTTTCCGATTCTCCTCTTCCCGTTCAATCCGTTCGATATTACCTTGTTCATGGTCCCATTGAGTCTTCAAAGTCTGATAATTCATTCGAGTGTCATTGAGGCTTTGAGACAAATCCTGTCGTTCCCGATCCAATTCATTCAGTGAGTCCAGCCAGTGACGAAGCGCTCCATCCTCTTGTGCCCGTGTCTGATTGAGATGTTCGAGCCGGGTCCGAACTTCCACTTCCTCAACTTGTAACCGGCCCCATTCGGCCTCTTCTGTCAACCGATCCTGCTGGAGAATGTCCAGGCGGCGCAAAAGATCAGGGAGAGCCTGTTCCTTTGAAACGGCCTCCTTTTGGATCGTCAACATGTGAAATTCCATTTCGCGGATGGCCACGGTGGCTTCCTCAAGTTGTGTCGATACCTGCTCAATTTCCTGAATAAGGTTTTTGCGGTTCGCTTTGGCCTCTTCCAAGTCCACTGTGAGAGTTTTCAGCTTTTCTTCCAATGTGAGAATCTCGCGGCGGCGGTGTAATAATCCGCCGGCTTCCCCGCCGGATCCACCAATGATAACCCCTGAAGGGGAGACCAGTTCCCCCCCTAAGGTGACTAGAAGGGGGCCATTCCCTTGAAACCAGGAATGGGTGGACATGATATTCAACGCCCCGGATAAAGACTTGACGATGACCGTATTCCCTAACAAGGCATCCACCACCCGCCTCAAATCGTCTGGAACCTGAACAAAGTCCAGTGCCAATCCTCGCACCTCGGAATCGTGCTGCAACACGCTCCACCACTCCGCAGGAACACCTTTACCCGCGCGCGGCACACTTAAGGGAATAAAGCTGCCTTTTCCCCACTCATGTCGTTTAAATTGCTCAATGGCCATTTCCGCCTCTTGGGCTGACTGAACAATCCACGCTTGCAATTGTTCACCCAGGACCGCTTCTATGGCTTTTTCAACTTCCTCCGGCACTTCCATCCGCTCGGCCATGGCCTCTTGGATGGACGAACAGGCGACCCGAATGGAGGCTTCATCGCCCTCCCCTCGATGGCCATACCCTAATTCTTCACGAAACACACTTTGAATGGCCCGCAATTCAGATTCAGAGCCAGCAGTCTGCGTTTGGAGTTCAAGTATTTTCCCGTCAAGCTCTTCACGGGTTTCCCGTTGACTTTGGAGGCTCACTTCCAATCGTTCCTGATTAGTCCGAAGCCCTTCAAGTTGGCTTTCTAAAGTCGAGCGTTGCTGTCGAAGGGTTTCACCTTCGGCTTGCAGCTTGGTTTGATCCGTCTGAGATTGAGTAAACTCCGCCGCCAGACGTTCTATCCGGCGGGCCATCGAACTCTGTCCTTCCGCGATACTTTGCAAGCGGTTTTCCAGATTCGTTTTTTCAACAGCCAGGGCCAAAATCGTTTCTCGCCCTTTGTCAACCTTCTCTGCTGTGTCGCGACGCCGGACCACGAGGTCGGCCATACTCCCTTCTCCTTCTTCCAAGGTGACGGAAAGAGCCTCCATCTCACACCGAATTTGTGACAGCCGATCTCTCAGCACCTCCAACGAACCTGTGGCTTCCTGACCTTCCCCATTCAACCGAGTTCGCTCCGCCATGACCTGTTCATGCTGCTGTTCATATTGATCAAGCCGGTTGCGTTCGATTTGAATGGCCGTAAAGGCTTGGGACATTCGTTGCTCGATCTCCCGAAATCGATCCTGAGCTTCCTTGAGGGTTTCGCTGGTAGAAGCCAGCTCTAACTGGACCTCTTGTTGCTCGGCCACTAAACGGGCCTCTTCAGCCAAACAGGCCATTTCCTGGCTTTCGGATTCGTGTAATTCCTTTTCAAACAGACACTGCTCTTGGAAAAACCGGCGAAAATCATATGTCAGTAACTGCACCTCAAGTTCGCGAGCCTCACGGAGAAGGGATTGATACTCCTCTGCCTGCTTCGCCTGACGGTTGAGTGTCCGAAGCTGGTGTCGGACTTCTCCAAGAATATCCCGCACCCGCAAGAGATTATTCTCCGTGCTTTGTAATTTCCGTAGCGCCTCCGCCTTCTGTTTTTTATAACGAATAATGCCTGCCGTGCCCTCAATAAACTCACGTCGCTCCTGGGGGGAGGCGCTGAGCAACTGCTCAATATTGCCTTGTTCAATCACAGACTGCCCTCGGGCTCCGGCTCTGGCATTCCAGAGAAATCCCCGAATATCCTTGAGTCGGCAGGGAATCTTGTTGAAATAATACTCACTGTCCCCCTCGCGGTAGAGCCGGCGCGTAATCATGACATCCGAGACCTGATCAAGCCCTTCCAAGAGCGCGGAGACGGGCTCCAACTCACGAGGCGTAACCTCGGAAAAAATGAGCGAGGCTTCGACCATTCCCATGGGTTTGCGCTGCTCAGTCCCATTAAAAATGACGTCTTCCATTCGCTCGCTTCGTAAGCTCTTGACGCTTTGTTCACCCATCGCCCACAAAATGGCATCCACAATATTACTCTTCCCAGTGCCATTGGGACCGACGACGGCCGTGATCCCGTTAGGAAAATCAATTTTGGCTTCAGCAAACGATTTAAACCCGTTGACGACCAGGGTACGCAGATACATATTCCCTCCCAGAATTGGGTGGATGACCGGACACCAATTTGTTTCAAATCTGTACCATAAGAAGAAGGAAAAATCAAAAAAATCCACAAAATACTGTGGGCATGGCTCTCTTCCTATCCAATATCTTGACGTACCGAAGAAACCAGACTTCTGTCACCAGGACAAAAGCAGGCAGCATTCCCATGACAGTCACTTCCACCACGGGTCACTGGCAAAACAGACAGATCCAGCTATTTCAGTATGTTAGGAAAAGTGAAGAAGGAAAAATTCAGAAAAAATACGCTGGATTTCCCTCTTTAAGGGGAAAAATCTAAGAGGTTACCGCTTGGCTTTCGCCATCAACAATTCTTTGGGGAGAAGAAATTCAACATTCTCTTCCACCACCGTCAACTCTTCTACCGAATCGGCTCCTTGCTCCTTCAAAAACTTAATGACCTGAGTCACCAACACTTCTGGAGCCGAGGCCCCTGCCGCAATACCAATGGCTTGAACACCTTCAAGCCATTGAGCCTGAATATCCTGATATGAATCAATTAAATACGAAGGGATTCCACACCGCTCGCCCAATTCCCTCAATCGATTGGAATTAGAACTATTGGGAGACCCAATCACCAGAATAACATCCACAAACCGGGACAACTCTTTGACAGCATTTTGACGATTTTGCGTGGCATAACAGATATCTTCCTGATGTGGCCCCTTAATACCCGGGAACCGATGATGCAAGGCCTCAACAATATCCCGGCACTCATCAACACTCAACGTCGTTTGAGTGACATACGACAAATGAAGGGGATTTTCCACTTTCAAGGTGTCGACGTCTTCCACGGACGAGACTAAATGAAATTTATCCGGCACCTGTCCGAGAGTTCCTACGACCTCAGGATGCCCCGCGTGGCCAATCAGGATTAACTCATATTCGTTCGAGTAGTCCCGATTCACTTCGTTATGCACCTTGATGACCAAGGGACATGTGGCATCAATCACCTTCAAATTGCGTCGCTTGGATTCTTCCCAAACTTCTTTGGCCACACCATGCGCGCTGAAAATGACGATGGCGCCATCCGGCACCTCATTTAGTTCCTCCACAAAAATAGCGCCTTTTCCGCGAAGGGACTCGACCACATGGCGACTATGCACGATTTCATGCCGGACATAAATTGGCGCACCGTAGGTCTTCAGAGACAAATCGACGATTTCGATCGCTCGATCAACCCCCGCACAAAATCCTCTCGGATTGGCCAGGAAGATTTTCAACGCACCCTCCTTCTCTCTATCGTTCAGATTATCCAACTTTTCGCTTTCCGCGCACGATAGGCCAAATCGCGAGGTATCGTCAACCAAATTCACTCAGGCTTCTCTCCGCCAGCAGAGCGAAAAAGTTCCGTGGCCCATCACCCCCATCGAACTAATGCGGTACCCCATGTCAGTCCTCCGCCAAACGCACCCAACATGATCCGATCACCCATCTTCAGGCGCCCATCCCGATTCGCTCGATCCAAAGCCATGGGCAATGACGCCGAGGAGGTATTACCGACTTGCTCGATCATCGTCATGCATCGATCAGACGGAACACCAAGTTTTTTGCAAAACTGGGCAAGCATACGCCCATTGGCTTGATGAAAAATGACCTGATCGAGCTGTCCAACCATCAATTTCTCGTGTTCCAAATGGTCACGGACAGCCTGTGCTAACCGCCCGATCGCAATGCGAAATAACTGTGAACCCCGTATTCGTAAAGTATGCCAGCCAGAATCCAGAACTGATTGAGACAAGGGGTGACGGGAACCACCTCCGGCAATCTTGACCAGATCATGATAATTTCCATCGGCATATATGCGAATGCTAACGATTCCAACGTCGGAACTTGACGATCGCTCTAAAATAGCCGCACCGGCGCCATCGCCGAATAAAATGGCTGTACTGAGGTCTTTGAAATCCAAGGAACGGGATTTTATTTCTGAGGCCACCACCAAACAACGCTGAAACTGCCCGGCTCGAATAAAACAATCCGCCATCGAAAGGCCATAGAGAAACCCCGAACAAGAAGCTGAAAGATCAAATGCAGGGATGCCCTTGATACCCAAACGCGCTTGCAGGAGACAGGCAGTGGAAGGGAAAATCATATCAGGTGAGGTGGAAGAGACAAGAATGGCATCAAGATCTTCCGGTACCAAACCAGCCTGATCTAAAGCCCTTCGCGTAGCCTGCTCCGCCAAAAATGAGCATTCCTCATTAGGTTCAGCCCAATACCGAGTCTGGATACCTGATACTCGAAAAATATATGAAGGCTCAATTCCCAAAAGATTGGCTACCTCTTTGTTCTCAACTCGACGACCCGGAAGATAAGAGCCTGTTCCTGCAATGCTGGATACGCTGCCATTCATACCATGTTGCCTATTCGTTGAATTCAGAGGCCATTACTGTAGCAAATATCACATGCTTACCAGCCAAAAATGGTAAAAGTGAGACACTTCCGGATAATTTTTTTTAACACAGTCGTAATATTCAAGACTTTTCTTTACTGGTCCGATTATTGTATAGGTATTAGGCTCATTCAAATGACATCCACACCATAATTTCAGCAATTTCAGCGTCTGGAGTTACCTGCCTGTGAGAGCCTTCGCTAATTATCGATACGTTTGTATCCTTATCCCAACTCTTCTTGTGTTTTTCGCGGCTTGCTCTTCAACACCCAAACCTGCCGACACCGCATCAAAGAAAGATAAAGAATTCTCGTCAACTGACGAACAAATTTTCGTTGGTGATTCCGTGGAAATGAGTTACGACCCGAACGTCATCATGAAACGGGCTGAATCGTTTTTTGATAAGGAATCCTATGCTGAAGCCATCGTGGAATACAAACATTTTCTTGATCTTCACCGAAATCATATATTGGCCCCCTATGCCCAATATAAAATCGGGGTTAGCCATTACAAACAATACCGGACCGTCGACCGGGACCCGGAACCACTCAACCAATCCATTCAGAGTTTTGACAAGCTTCTTCAGGAATTTCCCGCCAGCCGGTATGAAACGGAAGCGAAGCAAACCATCCTGATTTGTAAGGAACAATTAGCTCAGCGACACCTGATGGTGGGGCAGTTCTACCTCGGCCGGGGTTCCTATCTCGCTGCCGCGCATCGGTTCGAAAAGGTCATCAAAGAGTACCCTGAATTAGAAAGTGCCGGGGACGCCATGTTTCATCTGGCGAAAACCTACCAGGACCTTGGTGTCGAAGAATGGACGCAGGAGTGGTTAATCGCCCTGGTCAATGAACATCCTAATAACCCATATTATAAAGACGGGCAAAAACTGCTGGCAAAGCTCCAGGAGAAAAATCCCACCCTTCTGGCTTCCCTTCCCAACAAGCCCTCAATGAATGGAAATTCACCGATTCATCAATCTGCTGGAGAAACCAAATCCCCCAGCCAGGAATCATCATCCTTTTCCTATGCCGGCATCCTTCCAACAGCATCTACACCAGCCACTTTGAATGAGCCAACAACGACCGAGCCCGCTCCTTCCCACCCATCCTGTACAATCGGAACGTGGTGTGACTCGCCATCCGCCTCAGTCACGACACCGCCCGCTCAAATATCGAATAGCGCCAAAACCTGCAAAACCGGCCAGTGGTGCTAATCTGCCACGTCATCATTAATCTTCCTTGAACGTCCTGTTGTCAAAAAGGACGATCATCTATCGCCCTGTGCATCACGGAATGAAGATATTAACAAGCCGGACTCATTGAGAGTGGGTGGGAAGGGAGAATGATAGAAAAAGCTGATTCGGAATAGGAATGCAAAGGGAAGACACATCAGGTCAATCAGACCGGCTTATTGGCCGAGGTACCACCCAATACCGTGGCGCTCCAGAAAGCTGGTGATGAGCGTCAGGGAATCCGCATAAATCATCACGTCAACCACCACCAACAGCCCGCCACTGATAAACGACACCCCGCCTAAATAGGTCCGGAAGTTTTTAAAATAGCTGAGAAACGTATCCATCCCAAACGCCGTCAAAAAAAACGGAAGCCCCAAGCCCAAGGAATAGGCCGATAGCAGCATGACACCGCTAGACATGGATTCCGTCGTACTGGCATAAGCCAGGATGGCTCCCAACACCGGCCCCACGCATGGCGTCCAGCCTGCCGCAAATGCCGTCCCGATCAAAAAGGAACCCAGGTACCCGACAGGACGCGTCTCGAAATGCATCAAGCGGCGCTCGGTCATAAAAAAGTTCAATTTCAAGATCCCAAGCAAATACAGCCCGAAAATAATAATCAGCACACCCCCGACTTTCCGGATAACATCCTGATAGTCATACAACAATTGGCCCATCAGGCTGGCCGACGCCCCGAAAGCAATAAAGACTACGGAAAATCCGGCAATAAACAACAGGGAATTGAGAATAATCGCAGATTTAAACCGCTCCCGTTCTTCGACCTTCGCAAGATTTTCTACCGAGAGCCCGGTGATATAGGACAGATAGGAAGGGACGAGCGGGAGAACGCAGGGAGAAACAAAGGACAACAGGCCTGCACTAAACGCCGCAAATAAGGAAACCTGGCTTATGGAATCGATCATGCCATCGTCACATTCGCTGGGAAGGCTCTTGGATCGGCTCTTGGAGGACCTCGGCAATTCCCCTGCGGGCTTCGGGGCTATTCCAATCACGGGAACCGAATACCAGCTGCCTGATGATGCCTTGACGATCAATCGCGAAGGTCATAGGAAGAGTGCGTGCACCATACGTCAGCCCCACCTGATAATCCTGATCATGCAAGATAGGAAAACTCAAGCCCAGGGCTTCTTGAAAAGGCCTGGTCACGGCCGTGCCTTCCTGATCGACTGAAACCGCGAGAATTTCCAACCCCTTCGATTGCATACTGCGGTACAAGGCTTCCATCGCGGGCATTTCAACCCGGCACGGACCACACCAGGTGGCCCAGAAATTAAGAAGAATGACTTTCCCTCGATAATCGGACAGCGACACGGCCTTCCCATGTAAATCCATCAGACGAAAATTCGGGGCGAGAGATCCCACCGTAGGACGTCCTTGATAGGCTACGGAACGGGAAGGTGGCGCCTCAGCCTGAGGACTTTCAGAATAACCGGAATCGCAACCCAGGAAAGCGCAAAAAGCTCCAACTCCCCCGAGCAATAATGCCGGTTTCGAAAGATGAGTGAATGTGGCCTTCAAGACAGACCGCATGAAAAATGAAAGGTCCCTGAAAAAATGGCACAGCACCAGGTCAATATACCCCCAAAAGCCTCGCACGTGCATCATAAGATCCTACGAATTTTATCGTCAACGGAGAATTCAGCAGTGAAGCTCAAGCACCCTCATATCGCACGGTTTTCAATGAAGCAGGTCATTGAAAAACCCCTTTCCTGAAGGCTCTGGAAGAACACATTCCTCTGCCAATACGGGAAAGTCAGCCAGTATATTCACAATCCTTCCAGTGGTGCTGCGGAAGAGAAGGTATCCACATCCCCGGTGTGGTATGTTGAACTGCCTAAACAAGGAGAGAACCTGGCTGGCGAACCCTTCAGCAAGATTCAGTGCATGCTGTTTCATTTCTAGACAACCTCCCACGCATTTCGTAGACTACGAGGCTAACCTTTCCAAGTCTCGTACCATGACATGATCGCTATTCAGGTCAACAGCCTTTCTAAATCCTACGGATTCTATCGCATTTTCGAGGACCTGTCGTTTGACATTCATCCGGGAGAGTGCTTTGCCTTGTTTGGACCCAACGGAGCAGGAAAAACCACGTTGCTTCGTATATTAGCCACACTCCAAGCACCCTCTAGTGGACAGTTTAACATTTTTGGCCAGGACGGGGTTGTGGAAAAGGACGCAGTGAGAGAAATCATCATGCTCATCGCCCATGGTTCCCATTTATACGATGAACTCAGTGCCACCGAAAATCTCCAATTTGCCTTGGGCCTGCGTGGTCAATCCCCTGCCCCACCGCAGATAAAACGCGCCCTGGACCGAACAGGAATCGGGGCCTTTGCCGACTTAAAAATTCGTCAATTTTCAGCCGGCATGAAAAAGCGGTTAGATCTCGCAAAAGTGATCCTGGCCCAACCACAACTGCTGCTGCTCGACGAACCCTACAACGCACTGGACCATTCAGGCGTTGCCCTCACCAACCAGCTCATTCAAGAAACACTAGGCCGTAGCGGAACGGTCTTCATGACCACACATGATCGCGACAAGGCCACGCAGATCGCCACCCGTGGAGGCATTCTCCAAGGTGGCCACCTTCACCTCATCTCCCCTGAGCAAATGACCACCGATGCCATTTTTTAAAACCATTCACTGGGTCGTGTGGAAAGACCTGATCAGCGAATGGCGCACACGGGAAACCATGTCGTCCATGCTGTTCTTCGCCCTCATTGTCATTCTGGTGTTTAGTTTCAGCTTTTCCATGGACCAGGATGCGGCACGTCAATTGATTGCGGGAATTATTTGGGTCGCCTTTACCTTTACCGGCATTATCGGCTTAGGAAAATCATTCACCTCGGAATTGCAAAACGATTGCCTGGAATCCTTGCAAATGAGCCCCGCTCCCAAGGGCGCCATTTATCTCGGAAAGGTCGCAGCCAATTTTCTCTTTATGCTCGCAGTCGAAATCCTCTTATTCCCCTTATTCGTCTTATTCTTTAATCTGGATGTCATTGAAGCCGTTGGAACCCTTTTGATAATATTTTTTCTGGCGACCTTAGGGTTATCGGCAGTCGGCACACTTTTTTCTGCATTAACCGTGCAGATCCGGGCCCGGGAAGTGATGCTCCCTGTACTGCTGCTCCCATTGGCGGTTCCGGTTATGATCGCAGCCGTGGAGGCCACGCGAGGAGCCTTAAACGGCGATCCATTTTCGTTTTACTCGCAATGGATCCACCTCCTGATCATCTTTGACATTATTTTCACCGTCGTCTCATTCTGGCTCTTTGAATTCATTCTCGACTCTTAAATCTTGAATTCGGCTTGTCTTGTCTGCCCTTTCCCACTGGCTCATCTCCCTTTACAATACAAACCATGATCAATCGCATTATCCGACAGATCCAACGCTATAAAGGGTGGTTTGGAGGAGGGGCTGCTCTCTGCATCTTTTTAGGCCTGTACACCGGCTTACTCGCCTCGCCGCCTGATTACTACCAAGGCGAGCTGGTTAGAATTATGTATGTCCATGTCCCGCTGGCGCACACGAGCACCTTGGCCTATTCCGTCTTATTTGGCGGCAGCATCTGGTATTTGTGGAAACGGGATCCCCTGGTGGATAACATGTGCCAGGCCTCGGCCAGTATTTGTGCACTCTTTACGACACTGGCTCTTATCACAGGATCGATTTGGGCGAAACCTACGTGGAATACCTGGTGGACCTGGGATCCCCGACTCGTCTCGTTTACCGTGCTCCTCCTGATTTTAGGGGGATACCTCATGCTTCGACGACTGGTAGATGACCCTATGCGAGGCGGGCGCTACGCCGCCATTCTGGCTATCGTTGGAGGCATCGACCTGCCGATTATTAAATTTTCGGTAGAATGGTGGAGAACACTCCACCAACCCATGTCCTTCTCCACCAGAGGGGTGAGTATTTCAGATGACATCCTGATCCCCTTGACGTTGATGAGCCTCGGATGTTGGTTGTTGTTTGCGTATATGGTAATGGTCCGGACCCAAATTTTGTACTTAACTGATTTATTGCACGCCAAAAAAGGCCGCTTGCTCAGTCAAACCCATTTTTCCCAGACGACTCCATGACCGGACTCTATACACGTTGGGCTCTGATTCTTGGGGCAACCCTTCTTCTCGGCTTCCTGACCTATCAGCACTACCAACAACACTTATCCACAATTTCGGTGGGAACGCTACTCGGCAGTTCTCCGGCCACTCAACCGGTCCGGATACAAGGGATGGTCAAAAGTGGTACGTTGAAAGGAGATATGGAACAAGGGCAGGCCACCTTTGAATTCGTCGACGGGGCATCCAGCCTCGCTGTGGTGTACCAGGGTCCCCCGCTGGAAAATATTCGTGAACTGAAAACGCTGGTCCTCATCGGACGCTGGGACAGCCAGGCACAGGTTTTCAGGGCACAGGAGACGGCATTAATCAATAATTTTGGATTTGTGGCTGCTGCCTACCTGATTTCCGTCCTGGCCTTGGGGTGGATGGTATTTGCCATGAGCCAAAGAGTCATGGTTTTATTTAAAGAGATCAAAGAATCGAAACTTTACGAACCAGAGGCCGGCTCTCTTGGGAACAAAGAATAAAAAGATCGCTATCGTCGTCAGCATCTTGTTGATTGCCGGTTCGCTCGGATATCTTGCATTCGGGAATTTCGGTGAAAATATTGTGTACTTCGTCACCCCATCCGAGGTCAAAGCCTTCACGGCAGAAGCCTATACCAAAAAAGTTCGGGTGGGCGGCATGGTCGTAAAAGGCAGCCTGAAAACCCAAGCTGAGCCTGTGGGTCTCACTTTTGAACTCACAGACGGCGCTGTCACCATTCCCGTGGCGTTCCAGGGCATTCCTCCAGACCTCTTCAAAGAAGGACAAGGGGCTGTGGTAGAAGGCCAATGGCGAGACGGCAAGACCTTTCATTCCACGATGATCATGGCCAAACACTCCGAAGACTACATGCCCATGGAACTCAAGCGAGCCGGCGTAGAACTGCCCAAAAAAGATTTCATGAAAACCCTCTCCCCTTAAGCCGGCTCGCTCTTCCACATGATTATTGAAATTGGACATTTTTCAGTTATTGTCGCCCTCGTATTGTCTGTCTTTGGCATGGCCAGTGCCGTCTTAGCCCTCAAAACCCGCAACCCCGATTGGGCCAGGTCGGGACGCATGGCCGTCACGCTCATTTTTTTTCTGCTCAGCGTGGGCATGCTCTCATTGGTCTATGCATTTATCACGCGGGACTTCTCCGTCCTCTACGTCGCCAATAATTCAAACTCAAAACTCCCGTTTTTCTATACCGTCGCTGCCGTGTGGGGGGGGCATGAAGGCTCCCTGCTGCTCTGGGTCTTCATTCTTTCCCTCTTCAGCACCCTGGCCGTCTGGCTGCATTGGCGCACCCAACCTGCGATCATGCCCTATTTGATCGCTGTAGAATCGGCGGTCATGCTCGGATTTTTATGTTTAATTGTTTTTCTCTCGAGTCCGTTTGAACGGCTCCTGCCCGTTCCCCTTGATGGCAAAGATTTGAATCCGTTGCTGCAAGACCCGGCGATGGTCATGCACCCCCCCATGCTCTACATGGGCTATGTGGGATTTTCCATTCCCTTTTCCTTTGCCATGGCCGCGTTATTTTCCGGACGATTAGGCGAAGAGTGGATCAAGGTCACCCAGCGATGGACCACGTTTGCCTGGATGTGTCTGACGACCGGTATCCTGCTTGGCGGCTATTGGGCATATTATGAACTGGGCTGGGGCGGCTATTGGGGCTGGGATCCTGTCGAAAATGCGTCGTTTATGCCCTGGCTGGTGGGCACCGCGTACCTGCATTCGGTGCTGGTGCAGGAAAAGCGGAAGATGTTCAAAGTCTGGAATCTCTTCCTCATCATCGTCACATTTTCCTTGTCCCTGATTGGCACCTTTCTCGTACGAAGCGGCGTGCTCACTTCCGTTCATTCCTTTGCCACGGATCCTGAGCGCGGCCTCTACATTCTTCTGTTCGTCGGCACCGTCATCGGAATTGCTTTCGGCGCGTTGATCCTGAGATCCAATAAATTGAAATCACAAGTCGAGATGGATTCGCTGATATCCCGTGAATCGATCTTCCTCTTTAATAATTTATTCTTTCTGGTAGCTGCGGCCACAGTCTTCCTGGGAACCTTGTATCCGTTAATCCTTGAAACGCTGCAGAACGCCAAAGTCACCGTCGGCCCGCCGTATTACAATGCCGTGTTTATGCCTATTGCCCTTGGACTGTTATTTCTCATGGGTATCGGACCCTATATCCCGTGGCGGAAAGCGTCGATCGCGAGCCTGAAAAAAAGTTTTTCTCTACCTCTCTTAGCGGGCGCGGTTATGGTCATCCTGCTCCTTGTGACAGGGATTCAGAACCTTTATGCCCTGGCAGGAAGTTATGTCGTGACATTCGCGGGTATGGCAATTGTCTTAGACTTCGGCAAAATCTCACAACTGTATGCCCAGCGAAACGGAAGCAATATCTTCCAGGGAGGTCTGGCGGCCTTTACCGCCAACCAACGGCGCTATTCCAGCATGATTACCCATATCGGCGTTCTCGTGTTGGTGGTGGGCATCATTGCCTCGACCATTTATCAAACGGAAAAAGTGGTATCGATGCGCGTGGGGGATGAATTCGCCATCGGGGACTATCGTATGAAACTGACAAACATCCACGAAGTGGCCGGCGGGAATTGGAACGCCCAGGAAGGCGTCTTCCAGGTGTTTAAGGGAGAAAATCTGATCACGGAACTTCGGCCACAAAAGCGGATTTACGCAGCCACCCAAACGCCCACCACGGAATCGGCCATTTATGCCATTAACATGGGGCACATTTTTCTGACCATGCCGGAAGTCTCCGAAGACGGCGTGGCCGTCGCCCGCGGAGTGCTCAATCCGCTGATTCTTTGGGTGTGGGGCGGAGGAGTCATTATGGGTCTCGGCGTCATTCTGAATATTCTCCGCCCGCGAAAGAAGGAAGAATGAACAAAGGCTGGCAACTGACTCTGGTCCTCATCCTGCTGGGACTGTTCGCCTTGTTTTACCAGGGGCTCTGGGGGGACCCACGGCACATTCCCACGGTCCTGATCGGGACCGAGGCTCCCAACTTTGAAGGACCGGATGTCGAAACAGGACAAACGATCTCTCTGGCTCAATTCAAGGGGAAAGTGGTTCTGCTCAATTTTTGGGCGTCTTGGTGCTATGAATGCAAGGTAGAGCATGAAAGCATCTTACAGCTTCATCAACTCTTCAAAGATCATCCTGACTTCGTTATGCTGGGCGTGAACTATCAAGACAAATTGCCGGATGCCCAACACTATTTACAGCAATACGGCACAACCTTCTCCCATGTCCGTGACCTCAAAGGGCAACTAGCCATTGATTATGGGGTCTATGGAGTACCTGAAACCTTTGTCATCGATCAACAGGGGAAAATCCGGCATAAATGGGTCGGTCCGATCACCGGCCAGGTGTACACCAACATTACGCAAAAAGTCATTGCCCCGCTGCTCTCGTCTCAACCCGCTACCAAGACCTCCTGATGCGTATGCGATTCACATTATGGCTCGTGGTTCTGTTGGCCGTTCCGGTCTCTCTTTTCGCTGCCGTGCAGGATGAGACGAATTTAGATATTCAGGTCCGGGAAATCGCCAAAACGCTCCGCTGTACGGTCTGCCAAACGGAGAATATTTGGGAATCGGGCGCACCGCTTGCCCAACAGATGCGGGGAGTCATTCGTGAACGCCTGGCACTTGGGCACAGCGAGGCTGAGATTCGTGCGTATTTCTTAAGCCGCTATGGCGACTATATTCTTATGGAACCACCCAAACATGGCGTCAATTGGCTTATCTGGGTGGCTCCGTTTCTCCTCCTGCTCATCGGAGGGTTTTTTCTTTACAAGGAAGTTACCCATTGGGTCCGGGATACACCAACTCCGCCCAGCCAACCTCTACCGCCACTGGACGACCAGGCTCGAAAACGTATCGAGCGTGAACTCGAGTCCTGAATAATCTTCATCCTGTATGTCGACTGTCGCTTTCTTCATCATTCCTTTTGTGGTCATTCTTGGAATTGTGCTCTTTTCCCTCACTCTGCCCTTTTGGCGCCGTGATCCTTCACCCGTCTCCTTCGGCCTAGATGATGACCGAGCCCAGGAACTTGCGGATCTTCAAGTCGAACGGGAAACCATTATCCGGTCCTTGCAGGAACTTGAGATGGAGCTCTCGCAAGGGCGTATGGAGAAAACCGACTACGAACGATTGAAAGCCACGGATGAACGCCGCCTGCTCCACCTGTTAGACCGCCTGGACACCTTCAAGGACGCGGCTCAACACGAAACGAGCGATCAACAAAAGATTGCCTCGAAACGAAAAAGCTGGGTTCCGGCCATTGCATCGGGAGTGGTGGTCCTACTCGCCTCCATCGGCATTTACGGTGCGCTACAATTCAAGGCCGCACAAAAGCTCATGGCCGTCGAAGCCCAAATGGGCGGCGGCCCGAATCCGATGGAGATGGTCGCGAAACTGGAGAAACGCCTCAAAGACAATCCCGATGACCTTCAAGGACAAATCATGGCCGGACGATCCTATATGGCCTTAAATCGTATGCCTGAAGCCAAAAAGGCCTGGGGAAAAGTCCTAGAGCTGGACCCGAAGCAGCATGAAGCCCACTTCAATTTAGGTGTCATCCAGATCGAAACGCGTCAAATTGACGATCCGGAAATATTCAAACAGGCTCTCGCACATTTTGACATTGTCCTGGCCGACCTACCCAATCAACCCGCCGTCAATTGGTATCGGGGTTTAGCCTTGTGGTATTTAAATCGCCGCCAGGAAACCGATGCCGCCTGGACACTCGCCGCACAAAACATGGAGCCCGGCACCAAGGACATCGAGTTCGTGAAAGAAGCCCTCGTCAAACTCCGCGCCGGCCAGGAACCGTTTTAACCTCAAAATCAAATAGCAGTAAGGTAAGTTGTGATTACTAGAATCAAAAGGCGAAGGTCCATTGTGACTTGTTGAACTAAGACCACTTTCCCAAGATCCACGATTGTCACTACATTGACTTAGTTTAATTATTAGTTTATATAGAGGTTATGATTAAGCTCAATATTCACGAAGCGAAAACCCATCTATCTCGCTATTTGGACAAACTCAAAAAGGGAGAAACGATTATTTTGTGCAAACATAATGAACCGGTGGCCGAAATCAGAGGGTTACCGGCGCCTCTCTCACGCAAACGCCCCATTGGCTTAGCTAAGGGCCAATTCACCATTCCCGATAGTTTTTTTGAGCCACTCCCTGAGGACCTTATCAAGGCGTTTTCGGGGCAATCAGAGTGAAAGTTCTCCTCGATACCTGCACATTTCTGTGGATCATTTCTGACAACAAGGCGCTTTCGTCGATGAGTCGGGAGACATTTTCCGACCCATCAAATGAAATCGTGCTGAGTGCGATTTCCGTCTGGGAAATTTTCGTGAAATACTCTCTGGGCAAGATTCTCCTCCCCACACCGGTAGATCAATTTATCCCCCAACAGCGGGAGCGTCATGGCATTAGCACACTCGCGTTGGAAGAAGCCGCAACCGGACACCTGCCCAAACTCCCTGCTCTTCATAAAGACCCTTTTGACCGCATGCTCATTTGCCAGGCTATCCAACATGAACTGACCATCCTCACGCCCGATCCACTCATTACCCAGTATGCCGTCCGCACCACTTGGTAGGGTCTTTCCCAAAAGATAGTTTCCTGCTACCAAGTCAGGAATGACTCAAAAATCAGGCGACTCAGGCTCATCCCTGAGCCGCCTGAAAGCTAACACACAAATTTACGCTGCGGCCCGTTGCAACGTGAGATATCGCACCACGGACAATTTCGAGAAGGTATCTAAGTGTTCAACGGACAGCCTCCCGATCACAAAATGGCCCGTCTTGGGCTGAGCCACCACTTCAAAGCCGCATTCCTTCAACTTCTCCAAGGTCTCAGGCTTGGTATCGGTCAACCAGACTTGAAGCAACACCTTCCCATGGTTCACATGTTGTGCAACGTCCTGGGGCAACAACGTGGTCTTCTTCTCTACATGTTCCACCAACGATGCGAGTGTAGAATCCAATTTGCTAGCCGAATCCTTG
>Ga0209536_100000584_pt1 | contig 58997 bp, 65 predicted proteins | sample DeeMarSeWOR28_12_FD_187461 | JGI IMG/M metagenome (GOLD analysis project Ga0209536, IMG submission 187461) | Marine sediment microbial communities from White Oak River estuary, North Carolina - WOR-2-8_12 (SPAdes) (version 2) | ecosystem: Environmental > Aquatic > Marine > Intertidal zone >...
TCTGTTCGGGTCGTTATCAAAAGATATGTAATCGAAGTAATCTCCTCCGATCTCTTTTGCCGGTTGCATTAATCCTCCTACGGCAAACCCTTTTATCTGTGGTACTTTCTGGGGAAGGAGCGAGAGCTGTATCTGCCTGCCTAACTCCATCTCCTGCTTCAGTCGTTCCTGCTCCACTAAATTGCTGACTAAAAACGCATTCTCTATGGATATCGATGCCTGTACAGCAAAAGACATCATGAGTTCAAGCTCTTCTTCTCCAAACGTCCCTCCCGAAAGACGGTTGTCAAGATAGATAATCCCTATTGTCTCTTTCTCTTTGGTGACCAGCGGCACACATATGACCGAACCAATGGCATAGCTTATTACACTTTCCTGGCTCATGAAACGCGCATCCTTGGTTGCATCCTCGGTATTGATGAGTTGTCCTTCTTTGAATGACTGCCACGCAATACTCTGGCTGATACCATATCCCTTGCTGGCGTCGACTTCACCACCCATGTTGCGGGCAACCTTGACTTTCAGCGCATTTGATGGTGCATCGTAGAGCATGATGAAGCCGCGCCGTGCTTGCAGGATCTTTATCGCGAGATCCATGAGCAGGTTGAGGAGGACATTGAGGTCAAATACGAAGTTAATGATCTTGCCGACCTCACAGAGTGTCGAAGCAATGCCCCGTAATTTCTCGGCTTCAAGCAGGTTGTCCTCGGACTGGTTGAAATAGTCCTGGATTTCGTTGAGCGATGCAACAATCTTTCCTTTGTCGCCCCCTTTGTCCAGGCCATCCTTTACTGCTTCGATCTTTGCCGGAATGTCTATTTTGTGGCCGAGGCGACGGGATGGTTTCCGGTGGGCGGGTACCTGATCGATCTTGTCTTCGTCGACGAAAGTTATCAGGGTGTTGCCGAGCTGGATCTCATCGCCGTAGTCGAGCCGCGTTTCCGATATCCTCGTTCCGTTGACGAACGTGCCATAGCGACTCTGTTGATCCCGGATATAGTGGAAGACTCCTTTTTTATCTACCTCGGCATGGTTGCGCGAGACGAACATATCGTCGAGTACGATATCATTGTCTTCACGCCGGCCAAGTGTTATATGGGGTTTTTCGAGTTTTACGACCTGCGTGTCATCATCTGATTTGTGTACAAGAAAAGTCGCCATACTATTATTTCAGGAATTTGCTAATAGTCGTACTAGTCCCATAAATGCACATCGTCAAAATTCGCCGTTGCCGTGTCGGTCGGCTCGTTCGTGAGCAGCGACAGTCCTGCCAGTCCAGAGTGCAAAGGAGATGATGTATCGTAAATTTCGAAGAGCTCATCGTAATCCAGGTAGATCTTTATTTTGTCGTCGCTCAGATAGGCTGAGATATGATACCAGGTATCAGAGGTGAAGTTGTATGAAGTGGTATTCGCCAGCTGGGTGAGACTACCGTTTCGCATCTTCGTCAGAGACAGCCCACCGGGTGTTAATTGAACGAGGTAGTAATTATTTTCGTTCTGATACCTGAGGACCATGCCGGCACCCCAGCTGCTGGACGAACTGAGGATTTTGACATTGACGCTGAACCAGAAATCATGTACGGTGTCTCTGAGCACGGAAAGCGCAAAAGGCGAGCTGTTACCAGTATGCAATGCGTTATAAACATTGGGCGTCGAATGCTGACCGGGTTCGCCGAAGTCTTCCTGAACCTGCCAGCTGCCGAAAAGACGGAGGAAGCCATACGGTTGCTGGGTGCCCAGTGGCTCATTGTCGAAATCGAGCAGCAAATCATCAAAGTGCACATATATTGTATCATAACATCCTGCGCACAAGTACAAGGTTTCCAAAAAAGGACTGTAGTACTCGATCTCTGCACACAGCTCGTACAATGCACCAGGATCGATATCGATGAATTCAAACCAGCCCTCATTATCGCTCACTGTGCTGTACTTGACATCACCGCCCTGTTTAAGCTGGACTTCAATATCGGGTAGCGCGGACCAGTTATGATCAACGGTGTAGCCATAGAGATGAACCTTATTCGGATTATTGGGATCATAGGGAGCGTTCCGGTCCGGTTCCAGACAGGCGCTAATGATGAGTAGAATCAATATGATCGGGAATGTAATTCTCTTCATTGTGTCCTCCTAAAACTTCAAATTGTACCCAATCTTCACGCGGTCAGGCGCCGCTTCGCATATGAACCCTTGTTCTGGTTCGGTCATTGAAGTTCTGATGTTGGGTTTACGGAAGATGATATCGAAAAGATTGTATGCATGTACGCCAAGAAAAACAATTGTGCTTGCGGCCGAAATATTGAGCCAGAGTTTGTACTGTTCGTAGGCATCATCATAGGCTGACGGATTGGTGGAGCGAAGGTCCTGATATGTTTGTTCCTTTTTACTCGCGACGATCCAGGTGCCGAGGGTGATGCCTCCGGTTACACCCCAGGCGATCATCATCTTCGTTCCTTTGCTCTTCTCACCGCGATACATCTGACCCCAGCCTCCGACGCAGCACGAACGTATGGTTGCGTCGAATCCGCTCGGTTCTTCTTTTACGGCGCGCGGGACCGGCTCGACCGGCTCGGTCACTGGCGACGCTGCCATTTCGGCCTTCGCCTCTTCAAACACCTTGATGATCTTGGGCGACACAGTAGCCGGGTCGAGTGCCAATTCCGGGTTGAGCATCAATGCTTTCTTGAATTGCTCCTTGGCCTTGGCATGATCGCCAAAGGCAACGTAGCTGAATGCGAGGTATTTGTATGCTTCGACTTGATCGGTTTGCTTTAATTGCTTGAGATACAGCAGGGCGTTTTCGAGTTCCCTTATTGCCGACTGGTATTCGCCGTTATAGTAATGATCCTTTGCCTTGCCGAGCATGATCTCGAGTGAATCCTGGGTAACTGCTTGGGAAAAGCACGCTCCAATCATGATAAGAATAGCCAGCACAAACTTGAATGATCCTGTCATGCAACCTCCTTATTTAGGGTTCAATTCAACGGACTTTTTTATTGTTTGATTCGCCACGATCGTGACTACCTCTTCGTGGGTTTCAAATGACGGATTGATGAGTTTTATGTTGTGCCTGCCGGCAGGGAGTTTGATCGGATCAGCGATCGGCGTTGTTTCATGGAACTTTCCATCAACGTAGACATCCGCCCACGGTCGCACGCTGATCCTCAGATAACCGGCAAAGGGTTCGAGTCTGACATCCATGGAAACGGTTTCGCCGGCCTTGAAATTCACGCGCTTCGACCATGGCTGATAATTGGGGTTGTCAAGCTTGACCAGATGGCTGCCGGCTGAGATTTCAATCGCTCGGGCGATCGGCGTTGTTTCAGTATACTGACCATCAATGTAGATCTTTGCCCAGGGGTCGACATTGACCTTGAAATACGCTTTTTGTGTGCTCGGTCGTACGGTGCGTGATTGCGTTTTCGCAAGGTTTGCCGAAACCCTGGTTTTCTGCCCGGCCTCTACGCTGCGCGTGAGCTGGGCAGTCTGATATCCGTTCTTCGAAATCCGGATATCGTGCCTGCCTGCGGAAAGATTGTCTATTGTGCAGGGTGTTTGGCGACCGGTATTTGCACCATCCATGGTGACCTGGGCGCCGCTCGGCTTGGATTCGATCAAGATGCTGCCCGTGCCTGCAAAGGCGATTTCTTTGATGAGCGCAGCGCTGACCGTTATCGTGTCGCCGGCCTCTACGTTGACATTGCGGGTGTGCGTTTGAAAACCGTTCATTCTGATTTCAACTGTGTGATCGCCTATCGCCACGCTATCGATCAATGTCGGCGTCTGGCGGGCGATGTCCTTGTTGTCGAGATATACTGCACAGCCCGCAGGTTTTGATTCGACGACCAGATAACCATGATACGGCAGACTCGATCTTTGGTTCTGATAGTTCCTGTAGAGTGCTGCGGCAAAGGTGATGATCACGAGAATTGCTCCAAGCACGCCGGCCGTCTTAATCAAAGCACGCTTGCGTGGCGGTGGAGTGGTTTTCTTCTTCGCCGCCGGCCGTACTTTTATCTTGCGCTTCAACTCGGTGAGATATCTGCTGGTCTGTAAGTCTTCGGGGTCGAGATAGTGAACTTTGGCAAATTCACTGATTGCCTGGTTTATGCCTGAGGCACCCGAGTTCATAAAATGGAGTGCGCGTTTCAGATGTCTATCTTTGGCATTCTTGATCCAGTTGGCGGAAATTGGTTCGGGTTCGGTTATGAACGCACTGATCTCTTTGTTCGGCACTTCGACATTCTGCGCGCGAAAATAGGCGTATATGTCGTCACTTATCTGCGTAATGTTCTGGTAACGCTGAGCAGGGTCTTTTTTCAGTGATTTTTCGATGAGCAGGCTGATCACCTCATCCATGGTGGGATTCGCGTCCAGGGGCCTTGGTGCTGGCGCCGTCAGGATCGCGTGGATGACCGAGGAATAGCTTTCGCCCTTAAAGGGCTTGGTGCCGGTGATCATCTCGTATATGACGACCCCCAGTGAAAACAGGTCAGAGCGGGTATCGATCTTCCGGCCGGCAGCCTGTTCCGGGGACATGTAGGCCGGGGTGCCGACCAGAGCACCGGTAACCGTGATCGAGGTCAGATCCTGGGCCTGAGCCAGGCCAAAGTCAGTGATCTTGACTGAGCCATCGTTGGCAATAAGGATGTTTGCTGGCTTGATGTCGCGGTGCACAACGCCTTTTTGATGCGCATGCTCAAGCCCCCGGCATATCTCATAGACTATGGCCAGGGCGATGTCGCTGGGTATGAATCTGACCGCGTTGATCAGTTCCTTGAGGCTCTTTCCTTCAACGAATTCCATTGCTATATAATATACGCCCTCGGCGTGGCCGTAACCAATGATGTCGATGATGTTCTCGTGTTTCAGGGCGGCCGCAGCCCTTGCTTCACGCTCAAAGCGGGTAATGAAATCCTTGTCCTGAGCAAGGTGCCCGTGCAGTACCTTTATTGCCAGGGTCTTGCCCGTCGTGGTCTGGATTGCCCGATAAATAGCGGCCATGCCGCCGGTGGCGATAAGCTGCTTAATCTCGTAATCTTTTATCGTTCGGTTTATCATTTCTCTAATGCAATTATACAAATATTCCCATTTTAGTCAAGGCTTAAGCATCGTCGGTTGCTTAACTTGACAAAAAGATTAATATGTGTAGAATAAATCAGTGGAGGTATGATGATATTACTGATAATTATCATTGCGGTCATTGTGCTCGCATTCATCTTTGTATATAACAGTCTCGTTGTGAAACGCACGAGAGTGGACAACGGCTGGGCGCAGATCGACGTGCAGTTGAAAAGGCGCTATGATCTGATACCAAACCTCGTGGAAACAGTTAAAGGCTATGCCGCGCATGAAAAACAGGTACTGGAAAAGGTCACTGAACTGCGTTCCCGCGCCATGGGAGCAACGAGCCCCAAAGAGTCGGCCGAGACCAACAATATGCTGACGGCAACGCTCAAGACCTTGTTTGCCGTTGCCGAGAACTACCCTCAGCTGAAGGCAAACGAGAATTTCGTGAAATTGCAGGAGGAGTTGACTGCTACGGAGAACAAGATCGCTTTTGCCCGTCAGTTCTACAACGATGTGGTCATGGACTATAACGCAACAATTCAGAAAGTCCCGCAAACGTTTGTGGCCTCGATGTTTGGCTTCAAGGCTCGTGAATTCTTCGAGGCTCCGGCTGGGGAAAAGGAGCCGGTGCGCGTTAAGTTCTAATGCGCGAGACACTATACGACTTAATCGCCGCCAACAAGCGCAAAACCTTCCTGTTCATAATCGTTACCAGCCTTTTCCTTGGGGCGCTTGGGTATGCTGTGGTTGAAGTTCTCGCCTGGGGCGTTGGGGGCTATGTAGTCTTCGGCCTCTTCATCATTATCTACAATATCGTCCTCTATTACAACTCCGACAAAATAGCACTCAGCGCGACCGGTTCGGTTCCGGCGGATCCTGAGGAATTCAGGATGCTACATAACGTTGTGGAGGAAGTCACCATTGCGGCGGGTATCCCAAAGCCCAAGGTCTATATTACGCCGTCACCGGCGCCCAATGCATTTGCCACGGGCAGGAATCCACAAAATGCATCGCTGGCCGTGACCACCGGTCTTCTCGAGATCATGAACCGGCAGGAATTGCAGGGTGTTGTCGCCCACGAAATTTCGCATATCCGGAATTATGATATCTTGCTCATGACCGTGGTGGCGGCGATCGGCGGTCTTATCATTCTGCTGCGTGATTTCTTCCTGCGTTCGATGTTCTGGGGCGGAAGAAGAAGAGACCGGCGTGGCGGCGGTCAGGCTGGCTTGATCCTGTTAGTAGTTGGCCTGGTTCTAGCAATAGTTGCGCCCGTATTTGTCGTACTGATCCGGGCGGCCATTTCCCGGCAGCGCGAGTATCTAGCTGATGCATCTGGTGCTTATATCACGCGCTATCCGCAGGGCCTTGCTGCCGCTCTGGCAAAGTTGCGTGACGCTGGCGATAAAATGAAGAGGGCTTCGGACGCCAATGCCCATTTGTTCATCGCCAATCCGTTTGGCAAGGATCGCATGGATGTGACGAGCATGTTCGCAACGCATCCACCAATTGATAAACGGATTGAGCGGTTGAACAGACTCGCCATATGATCTTGGCTCTCTTCTTGCTGGCTTTTCCGGTTGGTGAGCGGCTTGAGTATGAAGCGAGATTTTCATTCCTGAATCTCGGCATCATGACACTGGAAGTGAAAGATACAATGATTTACGAAGGGCAGCATTGCTATGTCATCTCTTCCGTGTTGAACTCAGCACGGTCCTTGAGGTTCCTTTTCTCCATTGATGATACGATAGATGTCTACACGAGCTCTGCTCAAATGCTCCCCCTGCTTTACCGGGAACGGATCAATGAGAGCGGTTACCACCGGGCAGGCAATCTGTATTTTGACCGTGAAAAGAGAACGGTATCCTATGACGATTCCCTGCGTATTGAAATTCTTGAAGATACACGGGATGTATTGAGCTTCTGGTATTATTTGCGTTCCGTTCCTATGGACGTCGGGGATACGATCCGGGTAAGCGTTCACAACGCGCAGGAAAATCATGACGTGAGGTGCCTGGTAAAGAGCAGGCAGAAGATCAAGACAAATGCTGGTGAGTATAATACGATTCTTGTGGAACCAGAGACTCTAGGCAAGGGGATTTTTGGCGCCAAGGGCGGCATGGAAATCTGGTATTCAGAAAATGATAGGCTGCCAGTGCAAATAAGGGCAAGCATGAAATTTGGGAGTGTTCTCTTCAAGTTGCGGGAGGTGCAGTATTAAGAAGTTTGCCGTCATCCTGGCTGGTGGCAGGGGGGAAAGGTTTTGGCCGTTGAGCCAGCCCGATCTCCCGAAGCAATTCCTCACCATCTTTGATGATCGACCATTGTTGATCCAAACTTTGGAGCGCATCTTTGGATATTTCACGAGAAGCGAGCGCTTGCTCATCATCCCGCGCGAGCTTAAGAAGATCACCGTGAAGTACGTGGGAAAAGAGAATATAGTTATTGAGCCGTTGCGCCGCAACACCGCGCCGGCGATCTGCCTGGCGGCGCTGGTCCTGCGTCAAAGGTTCGGCAATGGCGTCATGCACGTGATGCCGGCAGATCATATTATAAAACCAAAGAATGCATTTCTTGGCGCATTGCGGTACGGGCAAGTCCTTGCGGAAAAAGGCTATTTGGTGACTTACGGGATCAAACCGGTGCGGCCGGAAACCGGCTACGGTTATGTCAGAATTGGTGAACAGATAGGTTCACGCGGAAAGAATGCTGCTTTCCATGGTGCGGGTTTTACCGAGAAACCAGGCGCGTCAACGGCGAGGAGATATTTGCGGAGCCGGCGTTATCTATGGAATAGTGGCATATTTACTTTCGCAGTCGGGACCATACTCGGCGAAATACAGAACTTTGTACCCAGAGTCTACAACGGTGTATCACGATTCCTCGCCAGTGGCCGGATCGGTCATTTCCGGCGCGTCCCTGACATTTCGATCGATTACGGGGTCATGGAAAAAAGCAAGCGTCTCTGTGTTGTCCAGGGGAATTTTGCCTGGGATGATGTTGGTTCGTGGCTGGCATTGGAACGGTATTTCGGCAAGGACCGTCAAGATAATATACTGATCGGCGATGCGCGGGGCATTGAGGTCGCAGATTCGATAATGTTCAGTCAAGAGGTACCTTTGCGTGCCTATGATGTACAGGGATTGATCGTGGTCGTTAGCAAGCATGGTGTTTTGGTCTGCAGAAAAGAACGTGCTCAAGATTTGAAGAAACTTCTCAAATGACGTTCAGCAAAGGAGGTATTATTATGAAAAAATTATTGTTGCTGGGGTGCATTCTGCTATTTGCCGTTTGTGCACCAAGAAAGACGGTGATCGAGACCGAAGGTCTGGAAGAGGTCGTAGTATTTGAAGAGAAGCCGACGCCCGTGGTGAGTGAGGAACCGGTATTGCCGGTCGAAGAAGAACCACTATTGCCACCGCCGCCGGTTGCGGTTACTGAAGAGCCGATGGCGCAGGAAGAGGTCGTTTTGATGCCACCCCGGATCGAACAACCCCCAGTGCCAACACCGGTAGCAGAGCCCCCGGTCATGGCACCACAGAAGGTATATGGTTTTCGGGTTCAGATCTTTGCCTCATCGACTGAGGAGAACGCCTCACGCGTGGCTGCTGATGCCCGTGAGGTTTTCAACGACCGCATTTATGTAGAGTATGTTGCTCCATACTACAAAGTCAGGGTGGGTGATTACCTCACGAGTGAAGAGGTCGAGCCATTGAAAAACAAAGCTCTGAACCTTGGCTACCGGGGTGCATTCATCGTTGAAACAATGGTTACACCCTGATGTTCGGGTTTTTCAGGAACTTGTTCCTCATGAATTAACGCAGCGGTCCGCAGGGTGGCTTGATGTTATCATCCTCTGGAGACGTTTGACAAACAAATCAAAAATATCTGAGATCGTCCTGGCGACCAGAAATCCAGACAAGATCGCGGAGATCAGAGAGATCGTTGGCGATCTTGTCAGGCTGAGAGCAGTGGGTGATTACGTGAAGGTCGACATTCCCGAATTTGGCAGATCATTACTGGAAAATAGTCTTACCAAGGCGGCTTTTGCGTATCGGCTTTGTAACAAACCTGCCCTGGCTGATGATTCCGGCCTTTTTGTGGACTGCCTGGCAGGAGAACCGGGCATATACTCGTCCCGGTACGGCAGGAACGACAAAGAACGTATTTCCCGATTACTCAGAGAAATCGGTACCGAGAAGGACCGTAAGGCCGCCTTCCGCGTGGTTTTTGTGTACTATTATGCCGACGGTAAACACAGAGTCTTCGAAGGTGAATGTGTCGGCCGTATTGCGGATGCTGCCCGGGGTTCTGCAGGGTTTGGATACGATCCAGTGTTCGTACCCAGGGGTTACAGAAAAACATTCGCCGAACTTGGGCCGACAGTGAAGAATCGGATCAGCCACCGGGCAAGGGCGTTGAAGAAATTTCGCGGATTTCTCATCAAGGATGGAGCCTGAACCTTATGTTAGGAATCTACGGTGCGGATCTCAATCCGTTACTTCAACTATCTTGTTCCGGGCGCGCAAACCTTTGGTGATCCTTACTGCCGATCTTCTCTTGTTATAGTACTGAGCAATAACTTCGATCAATTCATTGTTTGCACGTTCACCGATGGGCGGTGATGCAACCTTCACCTTAAGAGAATTGTTGTCCAATTCCTCAACACCGGTCTTTTTGGATCGTGTTATGACGTGTACTTTCAGTAGCACCAATTATTCTTCTTTTTCCGCATCGGTGGCAACTTCCATGTATACTTGTACTTTTCTGCCGGCGATCATTGGCGGTGCAAACTGTTGACCCGAGAGCTGTTTCTCTAACATTGTGTCCTTTTCGGGAATGAGCGTGTTCCCTGTTGCCACTTTGATGATTGTACCTGTAGTATCAATGATTGCGCGCACCACCTGCTCATGCTGTGGTGCCGTTACCACCAGCTTGTCCATGTCGGCTTCATCGACCGACTCTGTGAGGCGTGTTTCCTCTTTCTTTACCATGCCTGCTTTTGCACGCTGATCCCGAACCGTGCGTTGCGCGACGGGCGGACTCTGCATGATCTTCGGCTCAGGTATGTAAACAGCCTGGCTCTGTCGTGGTTCCAGCGTCTGATAGGCCATGCGGTCGCCAATATCTGCTATTCTTTTCGAAGGGCTGACATTGCTCATGATGATGAGTATCAGGAGCGCCGCCGCCACCGGTGCGAAGACCGGTGCATATCTGAAGAAACTACGTCGGGGTACGCGGACCGCATCCATGACCCGACGGTTCAGGGCAAAAACGAACTCCCTGGAAGGTTCTTCAAATACCCGCTCCCTGATTTGTTCATCCATCCTCCTCAGGGTTTCGAGTTCTTCCCGGCAGGCTGGACAGTCCCTGAGGTGATTCTCCACCCGTGTTTTCTCTTGCGCATCGAGTTCGCCATCAAGATATGCATTCAATAACTCGATAGGCAGATCACACTTCATGCGTAGATGCCTCCTTTGCATCCAGAATTTCCTTCAACTTCTGACGGGCACGAGCCAGGCGGGACATCACTGTTCCCTTGGGGATCTTCAGTACCTTGCTGATCTCCTCGTATGACAGATCATTCTCGACCTTCAGTGACAGGACGATCCGGAATTCTTTAGGCAGCCTGACCATTGCGTTCTTTAACTTCTCCTGCAGTAATTTTTGCTCGGTCATGGCAACCGGGTCATTACGGTTGTCGCTCAAATATTTTTCGACGTATTCCAGAGGTTCGGTGAGACCCCGTCGCTCCTTCTTTAGAAAATTTATCGCATTATTCACAGCTATCCTCCGCAGCCAGGCATAGAACGGTTTGCCAATTTCGAACCTGCTGATCGAGCGGTACGCCTTGATAAATGCTTCTTCAACAAGATCCTCAGCATCATCCCGATTAAGTACCATTCGGTACATCACTTTATAGAGCGGCAGCTTATAGCGCTCGATCAGGGGATTAAAGGCTTCGCAATCGCCGCCCTGGACCGATTGTATCAATGCCTCGTCACTATCTACTTTATTATACACCTACATTACCTATTTATTCCTTGCTGCGTGCAGCAACGGATTCAAGCGGATTTGAGCAGATGCATTTCTGTTTGCAGCTACTATTTCTTCAGGGAGTAACCGGTGGGTATCTCGAAGACCTTGTCGCTGATGGGCGTTGTCTCGATCTTGGTTACCTCGCTGTGCGTTTTGAAGGTGAATGACATGCCTTCGGCGCCCATGGTCATTTCCATATCGATCACCAGGGGGAAACCCTCGATTTCGCTTGTTTTTCGCTGGAACTCCTCAAAGGTTTTCTTATCCCCGCCCATCATTGACGCGGACATCGAACCCGATGCGGTCATTTGTTTTTGGAAGTTCTGGATCTCTTTGTAGCCGGGTATTTCCTTGGTTACCCACATCGTCTGCTTGAGGGTGGATGCGCCTTCTTCATCATCCACTTCCATGGTGACAATAACCTTCTCGCAATCCTTATCGAGGATTTTTTTCTTCTCACCCGTGCTCACAACCTGCACATCGGGCATATCGACTTGGCCTGCTTGCTCTTCAGGCGCTTGGGTTTCCTGGACGATCTTGGATTCCTTGTACTGCTGTTTATCATGGTCTATAGACCAGATGACACCCTTATCCAGACGGATGATCTTGGTATCGGTCATGGTGCCGCCCATGGGGTTTTCGGCCGTCATCTCGGTGAGCGATCGTTCACCCTTCACAAAGATCCGCATGTTGGTTTCGCCTTTCATACCCATCATACCTTCGCTTGTCGATACCATTTCGTACATGACGTCGCCGTATAATCCTGATGCGAAGCATACCAGTAGTGTAAGAGCGAATAATTTCATCAATTGCCTCCTTTGTCAATTATAACACAAACTCGAAAAATGTCAATCAACGGGGTCAGACCTCGAAATTCGAAATTATCTTGCGCCGTGGAAGTGGTATGATACCATATCTTGTCAGTACTGAATTGTTAACCATCGTGTATCGTGATATATGCGGTTCGGTCAAAGAAGAAAAATAGATCGGTTTCTAGTTTCGAATTTCGAGGTCTGACCCCAGGAGCAGGCGCTTGATCATGATTGTGGCATAGGCTCCTGGCGGCAGAATACATTTCAACTGACACTTGTACCTTTCCCTGTAGATTTCATCCGGGACCGCTTGCGTCATTGAGAAATCTTCTGGAAATACGAGGGCCGCGCGCTCGAAAGATTTGAAGCGAACCCCGCGCAAACGCATCTTCCGCAGCGCCATATCCTTCTGCAGGATGCCCTCGGATTTGAGCACCTTTTTAATGGCCATGCCAATATGTCCGGCAGTTCTCGTCCTCTCATTTATCATCGGTATTGATAGTCCGGGCATGGGGGATGAGGATGGTAATTCATGGTGGAAGATGAATTCACCCATTGAATACGGCAGGCCGACATTGTTCCCGCCAAGTTCCCTGACCGTCCTGCCCAGTACTTGATTGAAGATGAAGGACTGATAGGCGAGCAGATAGATGTTCAGATACTCCCTGTCGATTTGCTTGAGCGCGTTGCGGAAATCCTTCGGATGCTCGCACAGAAACTTCAAGATCGGCCGGTAGAACGGTGGCGCGATCTTGAAGCATCCAGACCAATCACGCCAGTGGCCCAGGCAGTATTGCTTGAACCTTCGTTCTTGCGCACCATCTTCCTTATACGCATAGCACATGAGTAGTTTTAAGGCACCGCCGTAATGTTCGAGTATCAACTTCTTAGCAATGAATCCCTGTCCGTGGCGTGCCGAGCCGAAGCGCTGTTCGTCAAAGTAATTAGGAAAGCCATATTTCTTGATCTCCTCGGCATTGTGCTCGAGTTTATCAGAATCATGTGCGTGTAGATTTCTCAGCGTCAGGCAGAAAGAGTTGCCGAGCAGCACTCTTGGATTCACTGGCGTGTTGCTCTTGCCGATCGGCTGTAATACGAAATGCTTCTCTCTTAATGTATGTTGGAATTCACCCTTGAACGACAGATACTGGGTCGAGAGCGAATAGCGGTCCTTGAGTCCGGCCCGTGAGAATGATCTCTTCGGTACGCGCGCCTTCCGCGCAACATAATCGATGACGTCGAGCGTGTTCCAATATCTCTTCTCCAGCTTGAGTATTGTATAGTTGCCCTTTTTTGCTAAAGGCAGCCGGATCAGCTCCTCGACGACAAAATCCTCAGGCCGTACTTTTATCTTTGCCATATCGGTTGGATATCTTCAGTACAATATATCGTGCTTCGTAGTTTATCGATCCTGGGTCGCCGCAATTTCCTTGTGCTTTGGAGTCGCTGCGGCGACCGTAGCCGGCGCCAGTGGCGGCAGTAGAAACACCCTGCCCTGCATCCCTCTGTTATTCTCGCCGACCACAGCCGGAGCGATCAGCGTCAACTTCACTCAATATTATAAAGGATAGACTTGGGAAGTCAATTACGGTATCAGCCGTTCAGATCATCGAAGGCGGCTTGCACTTCTTTTTCGTCAGTAGGCCCAACCGCGGCGATCGTATAATGAGCTGGTTGGAGAAATTTACTTATTCGACTATTCACCTGCCGTTCGCTAACAGAATTGATCTTTGCGACAACTTCATCCACACTGGCGACTTTTTGTGAATAGACATTTTCCCTTGCGAGACGTAACATCCGGCTCGTTGAGCTTTCAAGACTAAGCAGCAGGTTCCCCGATAGATAAGTCTTGGCGCGATCGATCTCTTCCTTGTTGAAACCCTGGTCTGCTATGTCTTTGAATATGGTCTTGAGGCGGTGCACTACCTTTCCGACCTTCTTCTTGTCGCAGATGAAATAGAAGCCGGTTATTCCGCAGTCGCAGTAGAAATCGAGAAAAGACTGCACATGATAGACCAGTCCATCCTTTTCCCGCAGGCCTTGAAAAAGACGCGAGGACATGCCTCCGCCGAAAGCCGTGTTCATTACCGAAAGTACGTAGTGCTGGTCCGAGGAGTACTCAACGCCGCGCGTTCCAAACACAAAATGTACCTGCGATACCTCTTTCTTGTGTTCCGCGGCTACGTGCCCCAAATGGAAGCGGGGAGTGGTGCGTTCGGGGTTGCTCAGGTCCGTGCTGGCAAATCGTTTTTTGGCAAGGCTGGCGATCTGTTCATAGTCATAGTTACCACTCAGCGCGATGATCATTTCCCGGTTCAATAATCCGCGGTAATAGCTTTTGGTGTGCGGAGCATTGATCTTCTCGATCGATTCGATCGTACCGGCGATTGGTCGGCCTAATGCATGATCGGGCAATATGGTTCGGAAGAAAAGATCGAACACCGTATCCCCAGGATCGTCGTCGCTGGATTTTATTTCTTCAAGCACGACCGATTTCTCTTTGTTGAGTTCCGCGCTGTCGATCTTTGATTCCAGCAGTATCTCGGCGATCAGTTCGAATACAAGACCGATATGTTCGGAGAGGAATTTGGTTATGATGATGAGGTTCTCTTTGGTTGTGTAAGCATCGAATGCGCCGCCGAGACTTTCCATCATCTTCACGATTTCCAGCGCCGACTTACGTGAAGTGCCTTTGAACAGCATGTGCTCGATCAGATGGGTAATACCATTGTCCGCAAGCGATTCATCCCTTGACCCGTGATTAATGAAGAAACCCATGGAAAAGGAATAGAATTTGGGTATTTTTTCGGCAATGATTTTTAATGCAGGGTTGATCTGGGTTTGGATTATCTTATTCTTTTCGGATAAGATTAATCCTCCCCTGGTCATCGATGTTTGCCACCTTTACTACAATTTCATCGCCCACCTTGACGACGTCTTCGACCCTCTTCACGCGCTGCCGGGATAGCTTGGAGATGTGTACTAACCCTTCCTTACCAGGCAAGATCTCAACAAATGCTCCGAAGGTCATTATCCGTTTGACCTTGCCGACATAGATCTTACCGACCTCAGCCTCCTGGACGATTGCGCTTATGGTTTCTTGTGCCTTTTCGACATTCTGCCGATCATTGCCGGCGATGGTCACCTTACCATCATCATCAATGTCGATCTCAACATCGTTGTCAGCAATTATCTTACGGATGACCTTGCCACCTGGACCGATCACCTCGCCGATCTTTGCCTTGGCGATCGAAAAGACCACAATCTTCGGCGCGTACTTGGAGAGTTCGCTGCGCGGCGTGTTGATCGTGCTGTTCATTACCTTTAATATTTCCAAACGGGCCGCACGTGCCATTTGTATTGCTTCCGCGAGAATCTCGACGGACAGCCCTCGTATTTTCAGATCCAGCTGTATCGCGGTTATACCCTCTGCCGTGCCGGCAACCTTGAAGTCCATATCGCCATAATGGTCTTCGATGCCCAAGATATCGGTCAGCAACACGTACTTTTCAGCTTCCTTGATCAAGCCCATGGAGATCCCGGCTACTGAAGTTTTGACCGGTACCCCCGCGTCCATGAGTGCGAGTGAGGAACCGCAGACGCTGGCCATGGATGAGGAACCATTTGATTCGAGAATATTGGAGACGAGCCTTATAGTATAAGGAAATTCGGTCTCTTTGGGAAGGACCGGTCGGATCGCCCTTTCGGCAAGCGCTCCGTGTCCGATCTCGCGCCTTCCCGGTCCGCGCATCGGCCTTACATCGCCGGTCGAGAAGGGTGGAAAATTATAATGAAGCATGAATGCCTTTGATTCCTCTCCGTAAATATCATCAATTCTTTGCTCGTCGCTTGCCGTGCCCAGGGTCGTAACAGCCAGGCTCTGGGTCTGCCCCCGCGTAAACAGAGCTGAGCCGTGTGTTCGAGGCAAGAGGCCGATCTCGCATGAGACGGGACGGACCTCAGTCAGCGCTCGGCCATCGATCCTTTTCTTATCCTCCAGTACCATTTTCCGCATCTTGGCACAGAGTAATTCATCGACGACGTGTTTGACCTTGGGGTCGATCTTGTCGTCCTTATCCTTCAGCTTTTCGATCGTGGTTTTGATCAGTTGATATATTGAATCTTCACGCGCCTTCATCTCCTTGATCTGCAGTATTTGGTTGATCTCGTCGTCCACCTCTTGTGTGATCTCTTTTGTGATCGATTCATCGACAAAGGGGCTGATAAGATTATTTTTTTCTTTGCCAGCACTTCGGACTATTTGTTCCTGGATATCTATGATGCGAGAGATCTCCGGCTGGGCGAACTTGATGGCTTCGATCACTTCTGCCTCGCTCGTTTCTTTTGCGCCACCCTCGATCATGACGATCGAATCCCGGGTACCGGCGACCGTAAGATCCAGTCTGCTTTCTGTCTGTTGAATCAGGGTCGGATTGATGATGTATTTGCCGTCGATCAAACCTACCTTCACTGCAGCCAGGGGAGTGGTGAACGGTAGTTCAGACATCAGAAGGGCGGTCGTGGCGCCGATGATGCCGAATGTGTCGGGTTCGTGTTCGACGTCCGAGGAAAGGAGATTGGCGATGATTTGAACTTCATTGCGGAAGTCATTGGGAAATAGCGTGCGGATCGGACGGTCTATGAGTCTTGATATCAGGATTTCGCTCTCTGATGGCCTTGTTTCCCGCTTGATAAACCCGCCAGGTATCTTACCTGCGGCAAAGGAGAGTTCCCGGTAATCGACTGTTAAGGGCAGGAAATCTAGATCCTCTGATGCGTCTGGTTTGTAGGAGACGCAGACGAGGACGATCGTATCACCATAACTGACTGTACATTCGGCAGCAGCCTGCTTGGCAACACGACCAGTTTCAAGGCTCAGTTGCTTTTCGCCGAGCTTGAGTGATACGGAGTGCAAACTAACCTCTTAAATCCAGGGTTTTGATGATTTCCAGATACTTGCTGCGGTCTTTTTTCATCAAATAATTGAGGTGCCGACGCCGATCATTAACCATCTTGATCAGCCCGCGCCTCGAGTGTTTGTCTTTGGGAAACTGCTTAAGATGGTCTGAAAGATTCTTGATGCGCTCGGTCAGTATGGCGACCTGCACTTCTGGCGACCCAGTATCCTTTATATGCCGCTTGTAATTCTGGATTATCTCGGTTTTCTTGTTCTTATCTAGCCTCATAATCGATTCTCCTTTAAGTTATTATCCACATTTATCGCAAAAAGTCAAGTCCAATAGCTGGAAAAACCAGTAGAATTGACATCGGACGATATTCTGGTATAATTAACGCTAAAGGCTGGAAATAGCAGAGTGGACACAGGTTTTCTTGCCTTGTTGTCAGGTAATGAGTGCTGATCGATTTGGGCTGGTCTTAATCAACGCAAAAGGAGGCAGCATGAAAATATTGGTTTTTGGCGGTTCGGGAAAGATAGGCTCGGCTGTGGCTTGGGATCTTGCCCCTGATCCCGAGGTCGAAGCGATCGGTATTGTGGGCAGGCATAGAGAAACGTTAGAGCGGGTCAAAGATTGGATAAGCAGTGACAAGGTGAAGCCTCACGTCCTTGATATCCATGACAAGCAAGCGGCGATCGCCCTTATGCAGCAATACGATGTTGGTGTCTTGACCTTGCCCGACCGGCAGACCAGCTACAAGGTGGTTCATCTGGCAATTGAGGCGGGTTTGAACATCGTCGACACGATCGAGGAGTTCCATCGCACACCCGATGCATATGAAACCGAAGGATTGGAAGTGCCTGAAGGCATGAAGCTCAGCGACTATGGTGAGTGGCTTCATCAGAAAGCATGCGACAATAACGTCACTTTTGTGGATGGCATGGGGTTTGCTCCGGGATTGAGCAACATAACGCTTGGCGACGGCATGAGGAAGATCGATACGGCTGAGCGTGCCATCGCTCGTGTTGGTGGCATCCCATCCAAGGCGGCTGCCGCGAAACACCCGCTACGATACATGATAACCTGGGCATTCGAGCATGTGCTCAGAGAATATATGATAAAACTGAATGTCATTAAGAACGGTAAAGTAGTGGAGGTCGATGCGGCGACCGATCTGGAAAAGTTCAGGTTCAATCAATTAGGCAGGGATGAAGAATTGGAGTGCGCAGTGACTCCAGGTATGCCGAGTTTTCTCTTCACCCGAACCCAGCTCAAGGAGTTTGCCGAGAAGACGGTACGCTGGCCTGGCCACTGGCAAGGCGTGAGGACACTCAAGGAATGCGGCATGCTTGATATTCAACCGGTCGATTTCAAGGGTGCGAAGATCGTGCCCAGAGAATTTTTGTTGTCGATCATAACACCCAGGCTTTTGCCCAACGAAGGAGAAACCGATACCTGCGTAATGTATAACACCCTTGAGGGCAAGAAAGACGGTAAGAACGTGAAGATCGAGTATTTCATGTGGGATGAACTCGACAAGGGCGACGGCATAACTTCAATGATGCGTGTCACCGGGTATCCGATGGCCATCACCGCGCGCATGATCGGCAAGGGCGAAATAAAAGAAAAAGGTATTGTGGCTCCTGAAGATGCAATAACCCCTGAGCTTTATAAAAAATTCCTTGAAGAACTGAAGAAAAGGGACATTGACATAAAAGAAGTCGCTGAGATGACCTGAGCTTTTGCTGCTTGAAGGCATAATGTCGGGTATTATCTTCTTCAAAACCCAGAAGATCGATGAGCTGGAAAGGTTCTATACTGGAAAGCTGGATATGTCCGTATGGCTGAGGCAGGAAGACTGTATTATTCTGAGACACGAGAATCTGTTACTGGGTTTTTGCACGCGGGCGGAGGTTGACCGGACGGGAATGATAACGATCTTCTACAACACAAGGGAAGAGGTTAATGCAACTTACGTTCGACTCAAGGAAATGGCAAGTACGGAGCCTAAGGTGAATGAAAAGTACCGCATTTACCATTTCTTCGCACAGGACCCTGAAGCACGGGCCCTCGAATTCCAGTGTTTTCTGCATCCGGTTGATATCTGAAGGAATGCAAAAGCGTCTTGGATGGTAGCATTAGTATCCGCGGTGCGGGCGACATGATCATTTCGGTAATGCGTTTGGAAGTTTATGCAAAGTAGAAAATCGGTTCGGTACATTAACCTCCTCTTTGGAATATTGTTCGGGGTGCTGGTTTTCAGACTGGTACTCGGACCCAACTACAATTATCCTGCACTCTATACGCGAGTCGTGTGGTTTGTACTATTCCCGATCCATATCCTGCGGGAGTATAATAACATCAGCATATCCGTATTGTTCTATAGCCTTTTCTGGTTGTATGTATTCGCAGTCCAGATCGTTGTCCTCAACGCCCCGTTCGGCAAGACATTGCTGAAAACGATCATATGGATGGTTCTGGTTTCGTTACCGTTTATTCCCTTCGGCGTGGCGTATTTTTCATTGGCATTATATATGACAACGATCACGAGTTATCTGGTGCGTCTCTTGCCGTTCCTCGCATTACTGGTAGTGCTCTTGCTGGCAAACCGGTTCTACTTCAATCAGCGTTATATTTTTGCCGGTATCTGGACACTTGTCAATTTCCTGCTCGTGATCGTGGTCACTACGCTGTCCGATCTTCTCCCCATTATCAAATCCCAGATCTTCTTTCATGCTCTGGGCTACCGGCTTTCGATCGTGAATGACTTTGTCAGCGGTTCACCTCTGTTGGCATTTTTGCTGGTCATATGCCTTGCGGTGTTCTATGTTTTTATTTTCGAGAGCCAGTTTCTTCGCCTACCGCTCCGGAGGCCATCTTTGATCTCGATCATAACACCGGCGGGCATTCTCGTGGCGTTGATGCTCATCCTTGTGATCATGCGTGACGACTTCCGGCGATACCGGTATTTCGATTATCAGGGGGGCATTGCCACGGTCTATTTTGCCAAGTACGATGATAGGCAGGTGCTCTCATTTGACGGGACAAGGATCACTCTGTCGCGCAGCCGGTACAGTGTTTTCTATCCTTTTGGCAAGTTCAATATACATGACACGCTCCGGCAGCATGCCGCAGATATACTGCGCATGAAAATGATCGAGGGACTTGATTACTACCGGCTGGAGAGGATCAGCAAGATTATCGCGTACGGCCCGCGTGACGACAGCATTTATGCACACTTTAAGAGCGTCATGGATGAACAAACGCACCGTCTACCCGGGGAGTTCAAATCAATAGCCGAATCCATTGAGCGCAGGTACAGCGCCCCACCGAATGATATTGTGGTGCGCGGTTCGGTTGTGATAAACGGAAGACCTCTGCAGTATACTGAGTATCTGGTGAACAAGATCACCCTGGTCGACAGAAGAGCAGTCGAGCCGATATGGCAAGACAAGACAGATGGACAAGGAGGGTTCAGATTCACTTGCTACAAAGATGCAGAGCTCGATAGTGTATATTTTCAGATGATATTCTTGCTGCCCAATAAGCTGATCGGAAAAAATATGGATTATCTGAAAATTTCCAATCCCGTGCCGGTTTTCTCAAAAAGCGGCACTTATCTGCTTGATACGGTCCGTTTGGTGGTAAGAGTTGCGGACAAAGGAGTCTCTTTCCGGGAGCTGAAGATCCGGACATCCTCGCCAGTAGATTCCTTCGTGCTATATTTGCCACCAACCGAGTCAGGCGTAGCAATCCATGTTACCGGCTCTGTGCCAGAGCCGGGTGTTACGGATGCCGTCGTTTTTGACCGCCAACCGCCCTTAGGCGACACTTTGCTGTTGAATGATATCATGGAGAGATTGCGTGGATCCAGGTTCTACCTTAAAGAGTTACCTGGCACAGTGGAGTTTCAGATCAACTAGATTACAGGACGCGCCATAATACTAAAAGCTGCTATTTCCTGATCATCTTTGCCAGATAATCATATTCGATATTGACGCTTGCACCAGCACGCAGGTTGCCAAGTGTTGTGCTATCAAGAGTGAAGGGTATGAGCGAAACCGAAAAGACACGATCGGCTATCGAGGCGACCGTAAGGCTGGCGCCGTCAATCCCGATGGAACCTTTAAGTACAAGATATTGCATGTTGTCTGGTTTTATCTGGAAGAAATACTCATTTGCTTTGATGCGTAGCAGCTTACCAACCTCATCGACGTGACCGAGCATGATGTGTCCACCCAATCGATCTCCTACGCGTAGCGCACGTTCGAGATTGACCTCATCCCCAACATGCCATTCAGGCAGCGTTGTCACACCCCTGGTCTGGCGCATGACGTCCACAGCAAAGAGGTTCTTCTTGATCCCGGTGACTGTGAGGCACACACCCTGAACGGCTATGCTGTCGCCTTTTTTTACCTCAAGGCCTGATGTAATGGTGATCTTCTGCACCCTGGACTTGGTGATTGAAATGATGCGCCCTGTTTCTTCAATTATTCCGGTAAACATGATATAGCATATCCTTCCCGATCCTTTCCGGTGAGTGTCCCATGAGGATCGCTTGATCGATTTTTATTTCGATCCCTTCCTGCACAGTAGTTGGCGCTATGAACAAGTATAATTCATCGTAATTATCTTCCTCTAAGAAATCTTTGAAAGTTTCCGCACCGCCTTCGATCAGTATCGAGCCGATCTTCAGTGTACCAATGTTATGAAGTAAATCCTTTGTTGAGTAGTGTTCGCTGTTCATATGCATGAACTCGACACCTAATGCTTTGAGTGCGGCGGTCTTTGCCGGTGCATTGTTCGCCTTAGTGATGATAACACGCCGGGCATTTCCCGATAGGAAATTGGCATTCTCGGGTATTTGTAGGTCAGGGTCAACAACGATGCGAATGGGGTTATGCCGTCCGACCAGACGATCGGTGAGAAACGGATCATCCTGTAGCACGGTGTTTATTCCGACCAGTACAGCGCCGACCTGACTGCGCATCGCATGAACATAACGCAATGAATCTTCTGATGTAACATACTTCGTGCTGAACCCGGATATTTTCATGTTCTCAGTAGCCGCGATCTTTATGATAACATAGGGTGTTTTTGTCACAATATATTTGCGGTACCAGCGGTTCAATTGGTTCGCCTGAGGGGCGAGTATATTTTCAACGACTTCCATGCCGTGTTGCCTGAGCGCCAAAATGCCTTTTCCGTTTACTGCTGGGTTTGGGTCCACGGCACCGATGAACACCCGTTTTATATTGCTGGCAATGATCGCATCGACACATGGTGGCGTTAAGCCATGGACGCAGCACGGTTCAAGGTTCACATATAGATTTGCATTAACAGCCCTTGTGCCAGCTTCGGCCAGGGCGACAACCTCGGCGTGGGCTTCACCGATCTTGCGGTGATAACCTTGTCCGACGATTCTTCCGTTTTTCACGACGACGGCGCCGACAAGGGGATTAATACCCGTTCTACCCCAGCCTCTTGTTGCTAGATTGAGTGCATGTTGCATGAACATTTCGTCATACGCTTGTGAAATCAGCATATTTTTTCATGATTATAACCCTGCGTGTAGGGAAGTCAAGAAGACATCGTATTCGTAATTCGTCGTTCGTACTCGTAAGAAGGATAAGGAATTCGTTGGTCGGTTTCGATTTTCGACATTCGAGAGACGAAGCCGAATCGTCTTTCGAAACCGTGTACCGAAACCGAAGGTGGAGTCATGCGTTCACATATCTTATTCTTCTGTGGTTTCTGTGGTTCTTTTTCTTCTGTGATTTCGGTGATTTTGTTGTTCAGTGTATTCTGTGTATTTGTTTTTCTGTGTATTCAGTGTCCTAGCAGATGCGTGGTAAACCTTCGGCCTCTAACAGCAACAACGGGTGTATGCCGCCGATCTGTGTTTTCAACCAAACCCCCTCAGGTTCGCGCACCACCTCGCCAATCAGTGCCGCATCTTTACCCAGACGGTGGGCTCTTGCAATGCGCAGAACTTTTTCTGCATGTCGGCGAGCGATCACGGCGATAAATTTACCCTCATTGGCAATATATAGGGGATCGAGGCCGAGGATCTCGCTGGCGCCCCGCACTTGTTTTTTTATAGGTAGGGCTCTTTCTTCGATCATGATGCCGAGTCCTGTGCCGCTGACGGCCTCGTTCAGCACCGATACCACGCCCCCTCTGGTTGGATCCCGCATGAAATGGACGTCCTCACCGGCCGTGAGGATTTTCTCGACGATCGCATTGAGCGGCGCGACATCGCTCTTAACACGGAATTGCAGCCCCAATTTCATCCGCTCATTCATGATCGCTATACCGTGATCGCCGATGGTACCGCTGATCATTATGCGGTCACCGGCCCGGATCCGGTCCTTGCCCAGGTGCTGCTTGATAGTACCAACGCCGGAGCTAGTGATGAAGATCTTATCGGCTTTTCCTTTTTCAACGACTTTTGTGTCACCGCATACCACAGCCACGCCGGCCGCGCGGGCGGCGCGTGCCGCGGATTTGAGAATAATCTCCAGATCAACAAGTTTGAATCCCTCTTCGATTATAAGCGAAATGGAAAGGTACTTAGGAACAGCACCCTTCATAACGAGGTCGTTTATTGTGCCGCAGATCGCCAGTTGTCCAATGTCACCACCCGGGAAGAATATGGGATCGACAACATATGAATCCGTGGTAAAAGCGAGTTTTTCTTTGGCCGCGGGTAATTCCGCGGCATCTTCAAGGCGGAGTAGGATCTTGTTGTTGAAGTACTTGAGTACAAGATCCTTGATCAGCTGGGACATCAACAATCCCCCAGCCCCATGACCCAACCGTATCTTATCTTGCTTCATTGTTTGCTGATGCAGATATTTTTCACGAGCACGAAAAACGAACCACGAATACGATCCATGTCGGGTTCGGTTCACGGTTTCGAAAGACGGTACGGTTTGGTTTTTCGTAAAATGAAACCGTGTTTCGGCCGATGTATCGCCTTTCGTAAACTCCCAACGAGGTTTCCAGTTCTTCTGACGAATACGAGTTACGAATCACGAATACGTTTCCTTTATACGATCAGTTGATATGTATCCCGCAGAAAGCCGCGCGCCGAGAAATTTTCCTTGAACCGGCCAAGACCCCAGTTGGGTGTCATGTCAAGGGTGAAGGTGCCCAGGTCGAGGTATTTAAAACCCTGGCTCCGTCCCCATTTGATCACTTCATAAAAGAGCAGGTTGACCGGCCGGTAATTTTGATACTTATCATCGTGACTTATGTAGAAGGCCAGGATCACCCGGGGATTGACGACGAATACAACGATGCCGCCGAGCATCTTATCTTTGACATATGCGCCAAAGAAGAATATTTTGTCGGGAAAGATCTTCTGAAGCTTCTCCAGTTCGCTCAAAGAGTGAGTGGGTGTGACATTGTGGCGCATGCCCAGATTATGTTTCAGGATCCCGTAGAAACGGGCATAATCGTCGGAGATCATCACTCGCACGCCTTCACGTATCGCCTTCTTGGTCGAGCGGCGGGCATCGCCGTGGAAGGTCGTCAATGGTTCGGCGGCACTGAGGGGAATAACTGCCGTGACTTCCCTCTTGAGGTACTCAAAGCCATTCTTCATGAGCGCGAAATCGAGGTACTGGTTCGGGTTAGCATAGTATATGAGAGGCGGTTGCGTGAGCATGATCTTCTTATAGCCCTTTGCCTTGAAATATTGAACCGCATGTTCGACCATCAGGTATATGGTATGAATACCAAGTTCATCCTTGAATACGAAGCCGCCGTACGAGGCGCCCTTATGGGAAATTATCGTTTTATTATCTTCCACCGCCGGGAATACGGCAATGATATTGCTCCTGTCTTTGATGATTATATGATGGTCTGTGAAACGGTCGGGTGGATGATAACTGAGGAATTTTAGGCTGTGAAAGATCGTCCCGTTATTGGCCTGTGCTACGAAATCTTCCCAGTGTTTGTGATCCCGCTCAGTGAATCTGTTTATTTCCATATTGAATATGAGTATAGCAAAAGAACACTTATTGTCAATGACGGTAAGTTCATACGTCAGAATTTCCTTCAATGGTCATTCAAATGCTTGATTCGCTACTCTCCTTTTGTATAATACGCTCAATAGAATATGGTTTCTATGCTCGAACCTAATCCCATGATCTCGATCGATGTACAGCAGATCGGTACTTCGTTATCCACTTGCCTGATGCCTTCCAGGCAATTCCCGCCAGGCAGGCGTTAGTGAACGCTGATATCTTATGAATAAAAGGTATCTCTTCCTGGACATGCTGCGTGCCATTGCGGTGGCCGAGATGATACACGGTCATAGTCTCGATGGGCTCCTGGACATTGGCCTGCGCAATACTGTGTTCTATGTGAACTGGGCGCATGTGAGGGGGTATACGGCGCCGGTTTTTCTCTTTGCCTCTGGCCTTGCTCTTGCGATCGCCACAATTCCGAGACTCGATGCGTACACTTCTTTCACCAAAGCGCTGCTGCGCAGGTTGCAGAGACTCTTTTTTGTTATACTGCTCGGATATTTGATCTATCTGCCTTTCTTGTCGCTACGCCGGACTGTTCTGTCGATCAATACTCCAGCCTGGGATACTCTGCTTCAGGTTGATATTCTGCGTTGTATCGGCGTCTCTGCTCTTTTTCTTCAGTTTTGGCTGCTCATGAAACCAAGGCGTGGATTAACTTGGGTAGCGGTGAGTATGTTGACCCTGGCGATACCTCTACTGACGCCGTATGTTAAGGAAAGTGTGTTCATTTCCGGTTTACCAGCTTTTATAAGGTACTACTTTGTGGGTTCGCGATTCCCGCTTTTTTTCTACTCATCGTATCTCTTTCTCGGATTTCTGCTAGGCTATCTGTTTATGGAGAAAAAGCACCGCTGGTATCTGTATGCTTTGACGGTTGGTATTCTTCTGATCGGACTGGCGCAGGTTCTTGGTCGGGGAGGAGTCCTGTATAGCCTGCGTGGTTTTATGGTCAAGGGCGGCGTGATAATACTGCTTGCGGTAGTGTTTGAACGGTGTGAGCGTCTTTGGACCCGCATGCCGGCACCCGTGAAGTTCTTCGGTCAGGAATCGCTCGTGGTCTATATTGTACACTTGATGATCGTTTATGGTTCAGTCCTGAACACAGGTCTCACCACCTATTGGGGTAAGATGCTTTCCTATGGCGAGGTGTACGGTTTCATAATCTGGTTAATGGCGGCAATGGTCCTGCTTGCCTATTCTTGGCATAGACTAAAAACTGAACACAGGCAGATCGCAGACTGGGTGAAGAAGATCATTTACTGGTCCTTCCTCGCTCTTTTCTTGCTCAAACCATATTAGCAGAAGCCCCGAAATTCAGGGACTTTTTTAGATAAAATGCCAGGCACTTCACCTTCCCACTTCGCGCTTTCAATTCGCCTATTGACAAACTCCATTCTTTTATTATAATATAGTTGCTAATAGCAATTATTGTTATTAGCAACAAAGGGATACTAATGAGCAAGAAAATGTTCGAATTGATAATAATGTTGATGAAGAAGTGCCAGCTCACCGAAGAGAGGATACGGAAGGATTTTGGTCTCTCGACGGCTGAATACAACGGGCTGCTCGCGATAAGCAGCAATGAAAAAATGTTGTGTCATACATTCTCGAAGAAGATGGGTCTTTCCACATCGCGCGGCAGTCGGGTCATCGACCGTCTTACCAGGAAAGGATATTTAAAGGGCAAAGCTGTACCCAATGACCGTCGCACGTTGCAGATCACTATGACGAAGAAAGGAGCGGCATTGAAGAAACAGATAGAGGCGAAGATGGATGAATGTGAGAGCAGAATGCTAGCCACATTATCAGCAAAGCAGCGCACGGATGTTCAAAATGCGCTTGAGATGCTGGCCGAAATAATGTAGGAAGGGGTAATTATGGATGGAAAAGAAATCGCTGAGGCAACAGTAAGCAATTACCAGCAGATGTTTGACCTTTCACTGTCCAAGGACAAGATGATGGACATGATGCCCGGACTTTTGTTGTTTCTTGCCCGGCGCCCGGAAATGGTCGAACCTGCAATAAACAATATGCTGCCTATGATGGAGCAGATGAAAATAGCGGTGGATCACGATTTGCTGATCGAAATGATGCCGTCGGTCGTGAAGGCAGTAGATCAGGAACCAGGGTTGGGCGGTGACGTGTTCAAACGTATGGTGCCGATGCTGGATGCATTCAAACTCAAAATGAATTTCTATGTCATGAGACATGTTATGGGTTTGATGATGGTGATGATGATGCGTCATCCGACGACTATTCCTGGAATGATGCGTGTCATGCCGAAGATGATGGATCTTAGTTTTTATACAGATTTTGTGAACCGGATAAAAGGAGTATTCCATGCGCGAAACAAATAAGGAATGGTTGCCCGGATTTGACAAGAAATTTGCCGCGCTCACACACCAGATGGTAAAGGATCTGGAAAAATGCCTGCAGTGCGGGAAATGTACAGGTCAGTGTCCGGCGGCAAAGTTGTCTTCCTACAACCCGCGGGAGATCATCCGGGATATTCGTATGGGCAATGTCGAGAAGGTAATAAGCTCGCATGAACTATGGCTGTGTTTCTTCTGCAGCGGCTGCTACGCGGTTTGTCCGAGGGATATCAACTTTCCGTTCGCCGTTTCCATGCTTCGCTATGCTGCGCTGGCTCAGGGTTATGGCTGGGAGGAGGTTAAGAAGATCAAGGACCCTTACGCGCAGGACTATTATGAAACCGGATTGTCGGTGAACATAAATGAAAGGAATCTGGGGATCAAGAGGGAGATCGCGAAGAACTCGAAAACCGACGGCAGTATAGAGACGGTGCGTAAGAAAATGGGTCTGCCCGCTAAGCGTAGGGTTTCGGAGCGTGCAGTGAGCGAAATAAAATTCATTGCTGATGCTACCGGCATGACCGACTTGTTCAAGGAGATAAATAAGAAGAAAGGTAAACCCAAGAAATGGAATTACGGAAGCCCGGCAGATCTTGTGAAAATTAAAAGAGGCGCCAATCAGAAATTCATCGATGTGGAAGAAGAAGATAAGGAAAAGGTCTCCTAAGGAGGAGTGCAAATGCCACGTCAGGAAATATTAGAGAAAACGAAGATCAGCGACCGGCTGTTCCTTTTCCAGCCATGTGTAGGAAGCAACAAATATCCGGGATTGATCACATCTTCCATTGAGTTCTTTCGTAAATTGGGGATCGAACTGGTGACGAGTGACGATCAGACGTGTTGCGGTGGATTCTTGACGTTCACCAACGTTGCCCAGCCGACCAGCACCATGCCCGCGGTAGCGCGTAATATTGCAGTTGCCGAGGAGATGAACCTGGATATATTGACCCTGTGTAATGGCTGTCATACATTTCTCACCGAATTTTCTCATTTCATGAATGACCGTCCACCGGTAAAGAATGTAGTAAACACGATTCTGTCGATGATCGGACGTGAGTACAAGGGCAGTCAGGACATATACCACTCGCTGGAAATAATCTACAAGGTGAAGGACCGGATCAAAGAAAACGTAACAAGACCGCTGACCGGTATGAAATTCGCGACCCACTATGGATGTCATTACCTTAATGGGTTCAAGAAGACGGCGCTTGATGATGCGCACATGCCCACGATCCTGGAAGAGATCATCGAGGCCATGGGTGGCGAGATCGCCGAGTACGCAGAAAACCGGACTTGTTGCGGGACCGGATTGACGCAGATCATCATAAACAAAGAGGAACTATCTTTACCGCACACCAAGATGAAGCTCGATAACCTGAACCACGCGGAGCCGGATGCAGCGGTTGTTGTATGCCCGTATTGTCTTGCACAGATCGACCGCATGCAGCAAAAACTGAATTACCGTGGCGCCGGCCAGTATGAAGTGCCGGTGATCCACCTGGTACAATTGATCGCACTGGCACTCGGTGTGGATGAAGTCAAACTGGGACTTGATGCCCACGCAATAAGCTTTGCCCGGTTCTTGAAGAAATTCAGTTCATTGCAGAGCAAGAAAGAGGTGGAACATGGCTAAGGTAGGAGTATTTGTTTGCCATTGCGGAGTCAATATTGCGGCAAAGGTGGATGTGAAGAAAGTTGTTGATACGCTCAAGGATCTGCCCGAAGTTGGCTTTGCGCGTGAGTACAAGTTCATGTGTTCATCACCAGGACAGGAGCTCATCAGGAAAGCGATCAAAGAGGATAATATAAACCGTGTGGTGGTTGCTGCTTGCTCACCGCGTATGCATTTGCCAACATTCCAAAAATCCCTGGCGAGCGAGGGCCTGAATCCATATCTGGTTACAATGGCCAACATACGTGAGCAGTGCAGCTGGGTCACTGACGATCCGGATGAGGCAACGCGCAAGGCGATCGACCTGATCGCGCGCCAGATAAAGAGAGTAGCACATCAGGATCCGCTCGAAGACATTGATGTTCCCATGACCAAAACCGCCCTCGTCATTGGTGGCGGGATTGCCGGTATCCAGGCGGCACTTGATATCGCGGACGGCAATCGCAAAGTCATTCTCGTCGAGAAGAGCCCGAGCATTGGCGGCCGCATGGCCCAGCTCGATGAGACTTTTCCGACGCTCGATTGCAGCCAGTGTATACTCACACCGAAGATGGTCGAGGCTGCGCAGCATCCTAATATTGAGATACGCGTGAATTCAGAAGTCGAGAAGGTCGACGGCTATGTCGGCAACTTCGAAGTGACAGTTGGGAAAAAAGCAACATATGTGGATGCGGTGAAGTGTATCGGCTGCGGTATTTGCCAGGACAAGTGTCCGGTAAAGACAGTGCCCGATGAATTCAATGCCGGTCTGACAATACAGGCGGCGATCGCTATTCCCTTCCCGCAGGCAGTGCCGGCGATACCGGTCATCAATCCCGACTACTGCCGCAAAATCAAGGAGAATAAATGCGGTGTCTGCGCCAAGATATGTCCGGCTGATGCAGTGATCTTTGATGATGAGAAGAAGGAAGAAATATTGAAGGTCGGCGCGATCGTCGTGGCCACGGGCTATAAGGAAATGGACCCTGCGATATATACTGAATACGGCGGCGGCAAATATCCGGATGTTATAACCGGGATGCAGTTTGAAAGGCTTGTTTCCTCCACCGGGCCGACCGGTGGGAAGTTGATGCGGCCCAGCGATGGCCAAGAACCCAAGACCGTAGTTTTCGTGCAGTGTGTGGGCAGCCGGGATGAATCCAAAGCACATGCATATTGCAGTGGCATCTGCTGCATGTACACGGCGAAGCATACCATGCTCTACAAGCATCACGTGCCGGACGGTCAGGCGTATGTGAGTTACATCGATGTGCGGGCACCGGGTAAGACCTACGAAGAATTCGTACGTCGGGCCATTGAAGAAGAAGGTGTGAGATACATACGCGGACGGGTGGCGAAGATCCGTCGCTTGCAGAATGGTCAATACCGGATCTATACCGAGGACACGTTGGTCGGGCGGGCCGTGCATATTGATGCGGACATGGTCGTTATGGCCAGTGCGGTGGAGCCGCAGAGTGATGCAAAGAGGTTGGCCCGGATCCTCGGGATCGCGTATGATGCTGACGGTTTCTATACCGAAGCGCATCCAAAATTAAAACCCATTGAAACAGCAAGCGCTGGTGTGTTCCTTGCGGGAGCTTGTCAGGGACCCAAGGATATACCGACCAGTGTGCAGCAGGGTAGTGCGGCAGGGGCCAAAGTACTGGCTCTTTTTGCCAAGGATACGCTGGTCAAGTCTCCGCAGATTGCGAGCGTTGATCCCACGGCGTGCACAGGATGTCTGACATGCGCTTATGTGTGCCATTATTCGGCGATCGAGGAAAAGGAATTTGGGAGGCGGAAGGTTGCAGAGGTTATTTCTGGTAAGTGTCAGGGCTGCGGTGCGTGTGTTGCTACGTGCAAAGGTAAAGCGATCAGTCTCGCTGGATTCAGTGACGACGAGATATACGAGGAGATCGTATCATGCAAATAGAGAAAGATCCAAAGATACTTGCGATCCTGTGTAAATGGTGCAGTTATGCAGGAGCAGATCTTGCGGGCACGAGCCGGTTTAAGTATCCGGCAAATATCAGGATCGTTCAGGTACCCTGTTCGGGCCGGGTCGATCCCGTTATGGTATTTCGCGCGTTTGTCGAGGGATATGACGGTGTAATGGTCAGCGGTTGCCATCCTGGTGATTGTCACTACGGTACGGGCAATTATCACGCGCGGCGCAGATTAGCCGTTGCGCGAAGACTGCTCGAATTTACAGGTGTACACCCGGACCGCATGCACTTCACATGGATTTCGGCGGCCGAAGGAAAGAAATTCGCCGAAGAGTGCGCCGAATTCACGGAAAAGCTCAGGAATCTGTCCGGCACTGAGAAGACCCTTGCCCGTGAGGAGATCGCAACATGAATGAGATCAGGAATAAGATAATAGAATTATTTTCTAAAGGCGAGATTGATGTGATGCTCGGTTACCGTGAAGACGCTACGACCGGCGCGCTAAAGGCCGCGGTTTTCAAGAAGGACGATACACTCGATGATCTCGTTTTTGATGAACGCTGTGTACAAAACCTGGTGAACTATCTGCCAACCCTGACGGCTCGCTACAAGAAGATCGGGATCATGCTCAAAGGATGTGACGGACGATCCCTTGTCACCCAGCTGGTTGAACACCGGATCAATAAGAATCAGATTGTAGCATTCAGCATTGCATGTGATGGTGTGAAGGTCGGCGGAAAGACTGCTGAGAAATGCGACGATTGCGCGGTGAACATATCTCCTATCGCTGATCACGCATTCGGAAAGCAGGAACCCAAAAAGGTTCCGCTCTACGCCCGGGTTCGCGAGATCGAAAAGATGGCGCCGGCCGAGCGCTGGAAATTCTTCTCTGAATACTTCGCGAAATGCGAGCGTTGCTACGCATGCCGGCAGATATGTCCTTCATGTTACTGTGAGATCTGCATTGCGGATCAACAGGAGCCAAAATGGATCGAACCGTCAGCAAAACTATCAGCCAACACCATGTGGCACTTGATACGGGCATATCACCTGGCCGGTCGTTGTGCGGATTGCGGTGAATGCGAGCGGGTATGTCCGCAGGAAATACCCATGAGACTGCTGAACAATGCGTTGGAAAAAGCGGTGCAAGAAATGTTCAAGGTGAGGCCGGGCACGGTTCCGGATGAATTGCCACCACTGGTCGTTTTGAGCAAGGACGATCCAGATTCGATACTGGAGGGCAGAAATGAATAAATGGCGAAAATTGAAGACCGGTGATCTCAAAGCATATCTGTCCGGACTGGCCGAGAAATGGGAATTATGGGTTCCGTACTTCAACGACGGGAAATGGGAATTTGGCCCTTATGATGCGGGGCGGGATATTGATTTTCCTGACAGCATCATTAATGTTTCGCTTAAACAGCTCTTTTTCCCCAAGCGCCGGTCCATTGCGACTTTCGACGAGAACAGCAGTTGGTCGCTGAAGCAGGTTATGCCATTGGAAAAGCCAAGGATCATCATGGGGCTGCATCCATGTGATGTCGCCGGCATAAAGTACATGGACAAAGTATTTTTAGATTCCGAACATAAGGATGTGCTGTATGAAGCGGAGCGTAACCGGACGATCCTAATCGGTATGGCATGCGGCAAGATGGAGGATAATTGTCATTGTACAGACCGCGGACTTTCTCCAGATTCATCGAACGGCATGGATGTTGTTTACACGAGAACAACCGGTGGCTATCTCCTGCAGAGCATGACCAAGAAAGGCGAGCCACTGCTCCAGTCGGATCGTCTTAAAGATACAGATGAGAAGCCTGTGAAAAAAGATTGGCGGCGCGGCAAGTATAAGATAGCCTCACCCGAGGAATTCATGACGATGTACGATGACCGCATCTGGCACGATTTGTCTGATATCTGTTTGACTTGCGGTATCTGTACCTACGCCTGTCCAACCTGTGTGTGCTTCCTAGTTGCGGATGAAAAGTTCAAGGGTAAGGGCGAGCGGGTCACGGTCTGGGATAGTTGTCAGCTGCAGTCGTATTCAAGAATGGCCGGGGGGCATGATACGAGAAAGACTCCGGCGAGCCGTGTGCGCAATCGCACCCTTGATAAATTTGCCTACAGCCACTTACGCTACGGCCAGATATCTTGCACTGGATGTGGACGGTGCGTGTTGGTCTGTCCGCTCAAGAGGAGTTTTCCGCAGCTGGGCGCAACGGTGACCGAGAGATTACAGAAGAAAAAAGAAAAGGTGGCTGCCGGGAAAGAGGAGGATTGATGGCGACGATCGAACTAGTGCCCAAACCGGCAACAATAAACGAAATAATCGAAGAGTCGAGGGATGTTAAAAGTTTTGTGCTGAAGATGAATGAGGATCGGGCAATGCATGTTCTTCCGGGTCAGTTCATCGAGGTCTCGGTTCAGGGATATGGTGAGGCAACATTTGCGGTCACCAGAACGTCAAAAGACAAGAAAGAGTTCACAATATCTGTGAAGCGCATCGGACATCTCACCAAGATGCTTCATCGCTGTGCCGAGGGGGATGTCGTTGGCGTACGTGGACCATACGGTAATAGCTTCCCAGTAGAAGACTGGAAGGCTAAGGATATTGTTATCATTGGCGGCGGTATCGGATTGGCACCGCTTCGTCCGGTTATCGATCATATTCTGCAGCACCGCAAGAACTTCGGTGAACTGGAAATAATATTCGGGGCGCGGTCACCCGCAGACATACTGTACAAGGAAGATCTTAGGGGATGGGAGCAGGACAAAAGCATAGTCCTTCACACTACGATCGACGTGCCTTTTGAGGGCTGGAATGGTCGTGTTGGTGTGGTGCCGGTGGTGGTCAAGGATCTGGCGGTCAAACCAGACAGTAAGATCGCACTAGTATGCGGTCCACCGATCATGATAAAATTCACAATAGCCGCTCTCAAGGAACTGGGCTGGCCCGACAACAGGATATTCACCACCCTGGAAATGAAGATGCAGTGCGGCATTGGTCAGTGTGGACGGTGTAATATCGGGGAGAAGTTCATATGTAAGGACGGTCCTGTATTCAGCCTGGACCAGATACCCGCGCACGCAATATGAACTGATTCTTTAGAACATAACACTCCACCTCCTGATGCCCTTCCCTTTATGGGAGGGGCATTTCTTTTCCTGTGTCCAAAGAGCCTCATGTCACATGAAACATTTGGGTAGGTTTCCGCGTATTAATAGTGATGGGACAAAAGAATAGAGATAATCATGATCTGAGAGGAGGAACCATGAAATTTTTCTTGAGTATTTTGCTCTTGCTTGGTGTGTCGGCAGCCCAAGAATTACCTGGTAAAACTGAATACGATGGCCTGATGCCAGTCGTTGAGGTCGTTGCGCAGAGATATGGTGAAGATTCTCCTGGTTATGTCGGTGCTATGCTCGAGGTAACGGTAACGGCACAGCGCTACGAATACGAGGATGAAGCCTGGAGTGGTTTGATGCCCGAGGTAGTGGTTACGGCGGTACGCCCCTCGCCAGAAACGATCGCGTATTTCAGGGAAGAAAAGAGTAGCGCCCCCGGAAGCCTTAAATCTCCCGCCTTCTGATACTGTAATATAGATTCTGTCCCAAGCACCCCTGCCCCGTGCCGGTAAAGCAGCGCGGGGCACCCTTTTTCCCGGAAAGGCTGCGTTAAGCGGTTATGATGCCCGTATCGTCTAAGGTCTTTCGGATGCATCAGTGCCCGTGTGGCCAACCAATTCGCTACCATAGGCGAATTTCGAAATCCCACCACAGCATATCAGCGTATCATGTTGCCGAATAGTCAGTACGTGCCTGATATTCTGATGCCCTGGTATTCTGCTTGCTGATCCGCTGGTGACCTGATAAGCTCTTGTTTGAACAAAAGTCGCTACGTTGACAGCCCGTCTGCAGAGTGTATAATATAGGAATGGCACTGATGTTCAGTATTTCGGGTCTTCGCGGTATCGTGGACAAAGACCTGGATGCTGATATTATTTTCAAATACGCCCACTCCTTTGGAAAATACCTCGGATCCGGCCGGGTCGTAATTGGCCGGGATACCCGTCAATCAGGCAAGACATTTCGTAAGGCCGTGATCAGGGGTCTGAATTCGGCCGGGCATAGGGTGATCGATCTGGGTGTTGTTCCGACCCCAACCGTGCTCTTTATGGTTCGCAAGCTTAAGGCTTCGGGTGGCATAGTCATAACGGCAAGCCATAATCCGATACAGTGGAATGCTTTGAAATTCGTTTCCTCAAAAGGTCTTTTTCTGAGTGGAACTGAGTTCAAGAGGTTCGCCGCGAGGATTCTTGACGAGAGCGGGCAGGTTGGGCGAAAAGGCGAAATGGTGGAAGTTTTAGCGGCGGGTATTGAAGAACATGTTGAAAAGATCATCACCGTCTTAAAAAAGATAAAGGTATCGTTAAGAGTGGCAGTCGATGCTGTGAATGCGGCGGGTTCGGTCGGTTTGCCAGGTGTACTAGAGGAAATGGGCTGTAAGGTGTATCGGTTGAATTGCCGCTTTTCACCGAATTTCCCGCGCCGGCCCGAGCCGACCCGTGAAAATATCGTCGCGCTCTGCCGTTTTGTGAAAAGCTGTAAGCTGGACCTCGGTTTTGCTTGTGACCCCGACTGCGACCGCCTGTCGGTCGTCGATGATAATGGCAAGGCGATCGGTGAAGAAACCACTCTTGTGCTGGCCTCTGACTATGTCCTGGGTAATAAGAAAGGTAATGTTGTGACCAATCTCTCTACGACCTCGCTCATGGACCATGTGGCCGATAAGTATGACGCGCGCCTGTACCGAACCAAAGTCGGTGAAGCAAATGTTGTATCGAGGATGAATTCTACAAGGGCAGTGATCGGTGGCGAGGGCAATGGTGGTGTGATATATCCGAAGATAAACTTTACGCGCGATGCCATGGTCGGAGCAGCGCTGATCGTGAAATTGATCGCTCGGGAAGGCAAACCGCTTTCCGAGATCATGGCTGGTTATCCGAAGTACTATATGATCAAGAGAAAACTAATGATTAGCAAGTCCAAATTTGATGAGAAGAAGGAGACAATTGTTGATGCTTTTCGGGGGAGATTAGATTTCACGGATGGTTTGAAAATTGTTGGCGAAAACTACTGGCTGCATATCAGGCCATCTCAAACCGAGAATCTTGTCAGGGTTATTGGGGAATCACGAAATAGAATGCAGATAGAAGATTATGTGTCAAAGGTGAAAAGAATTCTGTACCGTAGTTGAGTTTTCGCAATTGACCGAATAACAAAAAAGGGGCAGTTATCACTGCCCCTTTTTTTATCGATTCGCAGATCAGCGTACAAATATCATTTTCTTGGTCATGCTCTCGGTTTCACCCTGCAATCTGTAGAGGTAGACGCCGCTCGCGACCTGCTTGCCCTTTGCATCACGGCCGTCCCATAGTACTTGGTGCGTGCCGGCTTCGACAGCGCCGTCAACTAGCGTCCGGACGAGCTTGCCTGCTACATCGTAGATATTCAGGGAGACTTTCTGCCCGGTTGGCAACTGGTATTCGATAGCGCCGGTTTTCCGAGCTGGATTGGGTGTGATCTGCGCAAGGTTGAAGATCGAGAAAGGTTTGCTTGTGTTCTCGTTAATCCCCGGTGCCTCAAGCGGGATAACCTTGAGCCGCATCAAGAAATCACCGGACGCCTCAGGTTGCCATACATTACTGATATAGTTCCACATCAACGCCGGTTGGTCAAGAATGGCATCGCGGGCGATCCCGACTGAATCATCGATCATGATATAGCCCACGAATATGCCGAACGGGTTGGCAGTTGTTATGTTCAGGTCGGTGAGGTCGATCGTCTGCCACTGGTATCCCGGCGACATGTATCCGGCGATCGAATCAATGAACGGTCCGGGTCCGCCGACACCAACCGCCTGGTACAGGCGTACGTCTATCTGACCGGCATTATCCAACAGGAGCTTAAGCTGATGCACCAATCCGCTGTCGATGCCAACGTCGGCGAAGACGAAACGCACAAAACTGCCGTCGCCGGCATTAACCACTATCGGTCCGAAGTTGGGCTGATTGTCGTCATAGATTATGGTGAGAGCGTTGGTCACCTCGAAGTTGTAGCGAGGTGTCTGGCCCCAATTACCGGCTGCATCCATAGCCCTGACGCGATAGTAAATGTCTGTGTGCCAGCTCTGGGCTGGTATGTCTGCTTCGTAAGTATCCGGGCCTACCAAGGTCATTGGTACACTGATTATTGGACCGCCTTCAATCTCGTAGTTCAGTCTTGTCGAATCAGAAACGACACCCGAGCCAATATCGGTAATAGTCGCGGTTATCGTATAATTACTGATCGTATCTGCGGTATCGGGCAGCGGCGAGTGTGCTATGACGGGCGGCTGCAGATCGGGCGGTGGTGTGTCGGCAATACGAAAATCGTCAATAAAGAAACCCTGTCCGCCAGCCAGGGCATCATACGCGAATGTAATCCGAACTTGAACCTGATTACCAGCTGCGACGTAACCTAAACCCATGAGATCCTCGGAACTGACGTCAACCCAATCTGGATTCGTCGAATAGCAATAGGCCCACCTCGTGAGCAGTTGGCCTGTGTTGGCGAGTTGCTCGTCGTATGTCGGGTTCAAGTGGCCGGTCGCGTTGGAGTCAACCTGGAGCCATGTTGTTCCGTTGTTGGGCGAGATCTCGACGATCGCACCATCGAAATTCGTTGCGGCGCCCTCAAGATCTGACCAGTAACTGAAAGAAACATAGAGCGCGGGCCAACCAGTAGTATTAATGGTCGGCGATGCGATCCAGGTCAGGTAACCCGGGTTGGTTCCGGGCGACGGGTATACCGAGACGTCAGTTGAGGGATGTCCGGGATATTGGTATCCAACCCAGGCCGGTGCCTGGGGGCCGTATGTGTCGGCCGTATCTCTTATTGCCCACAATCCAGAAGCCACGTCGCCGCCGGTTGTCCAGGGCGAGATATTTGCCCGCTCAAAGCTGTCGACGAATTCCTGGCGCATTGGATAGATAACCGGAACCGATTCCGGATTGGGTGCCGAATAGACCTTATTCGTTGTATAAGGCTGATTCGCGGCCTTTTTTGCATTGCCTATCGTCACCATTAACAATAGTGCGATGAAGAAAACACCATATTTCCACATTTTGTTACTCATGAAAACCTCCTCTTGTGGTTCATTTGGTTCACTAAAGATGCCCTTGTGTACCTGTGGTCAAGATCACTTAGTGTTCCTCAAGACAAGCGCCTGTTATTCACCTCCTTTCTGTCTGAGAAACGGGCATCAGTCAGATTCTAATATATATTACTTACTCATAATATTCTATTTATTTATTGCTCGGGTGTCAACAGTCTTCTCTTGTCCGTTGGGTTTTTTATACATTCGCGGATATTCATGCTCTGATGCACCGGCGCCTCTTGACTTTTGGATGACAGAAAATAAAATAGCCAGTGAGCATATTCCATGCATCATTACCGTTGGATTGGATGAAAGGAGAGAGATTATGAAGTTAGGTTTGGTTCTTTTCGTAAAATTTGCAGTGTTTTTTACGGCAGGAGCGGTCGGCGAAGCGGGGTCTCTTGGGACATCCGGCTACTTCCCGGTTTCACAACACGGCAAATGGGGTTATATAAATGAAACCGGTCAGGTGAAGATAGATTTCCAGTTTGATGAAGCCGGTTTTTTCAGCGAGGATTTCGGGGCTGTGAAAATCAAAGAAAAGTGGGGTTATATTGATGCTACGGGGAAGTTGATGATCGAACCGCAGTTCGACTTCGTACACCCATTTGCCGAAGGACTGGCACTGGTATGGATCGGCGGTAGAAAAGGAAAGACTGGATGGACCGGTGGGAGATATTACTACATTGATGGAACCGGGAAGGCTGTTATCAATGTCGACTTTGACCTGGCCGATGATTTTGCGGGAGGCCTGGCGCGCATATGGGATGGTGGTCGGTGCGGCTATACGAACAAGAAAGGCGAGATTGTGATAGAACCTCAATACACATATGGTGGTGAGTTTTCTGATGGACTAGCCGCTATCTGGATCGGCGAAGCGTATACGGCGCAGGAGCTTATTGAGCAGGGAATAGTGGAATACTATGATGAATATGATTCAGCCTTCGTGACTTATGATGGTGAAGAGGTCGAATGGCCGGTCGGTAAGTTTGGCTATATCAACACGTCCGGCGAAATCGTGATCCCGCACCGATTTGACTTTGCCAGCTCGTTTTCTGAGGGCATGGCAAATGTAAGGCTTGGACAAAAATGGGGCTATATTGACAAGAATGGAGATGTAGTCATCGCGGCTGAATATGATGGAGCATTGCCGTTTTCCTCAGGACTGGCACAGGTAAGGCTGGGTGATAAGTGGGGCTACATTAACAAAGCCGGGAAAATGGTTGTTAAGGCACAGTACCAGTCATCCGGTCCGTTCGCACAAAGTCTGGCACGTGTCCAGCAGGACGGAAAATGGGGATATATAAACAGCCTGGGGAAGTTGGTGATCGAACCTCGGTTCGACCGGGCAGAGGATGCACGCGCCGGCCTGGTGCGCGTTCGCGAAGGCAAGGACTGGTACTACTTGAATACGCAAGGGCAGGTCATCTGGCCAAGGAGAGGTAGTGTTGATAAACAATAACCTTGACTTTTGCCAGATTTCGTGTAGATTTGGACGTCCGAAGGTTTGTGGAAAATTGAAAGGAGGCTTCATGAAGAAGCTATGGCTTTTGCTGTTCGCGATGGTTCTGGCCGTGTCGGTGTTATCATGTGGTGGAGAAGAAGCAGAAACGACCGCGACTATTACGGGTACAATTACGTTACCAGCGGGCGTAAGCGGTGATTTGAACAATGCCAGAGTGGCTATCTATATAAGCTACAGCGACTGGCAGCAAGACAGGGTGCTGAAAAGTGTTGCCGCTACAGGGAGTGGTGCTAGTGCCACGTATACCATGACCGATGTCGCTCCGGGTAACTACTATCTGGATGTGTGGAAGGATAACAACAATAATCAACAATGGGACGCCGGTGATTTCTTTGGTGTATACGGAACTTCTCTCTGGCCTGTACCGCAATTCACACCGTTTAGCGTATCGGCCGGGCAAACGTTTACGGCAGATATTGAATTGATAGTACTCTAGTAGCAGCGGTTACAATTAGCAAACCTAAAACAAAAAGGCCGGTAAGACCGGCCTTTTTGCTAGAACACATTGTTTAGTTGATTTCCACGTCAATGTGCTTGGGTTTCATGGATTCAGGCTTGGGTAGGGTCACATTGAGCACACCATCTTTGTATGTAGCTTTCACTTTGTCAGCGTCGACCGTGGCCGGCAGTCTGATCATTCTGCGGAATTGTCCGTAGCTTCGTTCGATACGATGGAATGTTTTTTCTTTAGTTTCGTTCTCTCTCTTGCGTTCGCCGGAAATAGTGAGCATGTCCTCTTTGACCGAAACCTTAATGTCTTCCTTTCGCATCCCTGGAATCTCTGCCCTGACCATCAGATTGCCGTTATTCTCTTCGATGTCGATCGCCGGCCTCCACAGGTCTTCCATCTCCTGGGTTTGCGCGCCAAAGAACACGTCAAAAAGACGATCCATATCGTCTCTCATCGTCACTAAATCTCTAAATGGCTCCCATCTTTTCATTGTTTTATCGTTCACGTTAACCTCCTTACTCAGTCTTTCTAAATATTAGACAATAAAGGAGGGTTTTCGTTTATTCGCTGGGGTCAGGTCTGGACATTGGACATTTTCGCTCTTACTGCCTGCAGCACTGCAATTTCTCTTTTCGTTTTTTGCTTTTGCTCCATTCGCTGTACCGCCTTCAATACAGCCCACTTGCTCAGACCGAATATTGCTCCCGTACGGCGAGCGTCCAATGCTGTGTCCTTCTGCAGAAGATATAGGCACAACTTGCGGCCATCCTTATTCTTGCCACTAGTAATATCCGGGGCATTGCAGCCTATTTCGGCAGCGATGAGCTTCACAATGGACATGGGATCAACCAGACCTGCACGCATCTCTCGTTCTCTGCTTGTCTCATCAGCAAGGCGCTGTGCATTTTCGTTCAACATCTGATCAGCCCATTCTTTTTCTCCAATGAACTTGCCATATACGGGTGATGGGGCCTCGCCTTCTTCCTGCAGTAGATCGACAAGCCCTTTGCGTCCCCCTACTAGGGTCAGCATGTCATTGTTATTGTACCAGTCAATCTCCTTCCGAGCAATTTTACTGTGCAGCATATAATACAGACTACTCCATCTATATTCTTCGGGACGTTTGGTAATTCCAGCCTTAACTGGGTTATAGTAAATATACCTCAAGGCTACTCGATAGTAATTATCATCTTGAATCAGATGGCTTGTATATCGGGATCTAAAGACGCTGCCTCCACGCTGAAGCCATCTATTGTAGGATGCTGCATAGTCGCTCAGCAGTTTACGCATGAATTGGCTCAGGTTTGGCAAAGGTGTTTTAATCAGCAGATGAAAATGAGTGGTCATCAGTACGAAAGCGTGAACAACGATGTTATATTTGAATGCTGAGGAACCCAGTAAATTTAAGAAATATTTTCGCTGCTTGTCATTTCTGTAAAGCCATAATCTACCATTGCCACGTGATATTGCATGATACAAGCCGCCTGGCAGTTCTATACGTAATGGCCGCGCCATCCTGAAGGATTCAAAGAATTATGGAGAGGTACTCCGAATGTCCAATGTCCAGACCTGACCCCTTAGAGGGTGAAGAATTCAGAGAAATCAGGGGTGAATCCTTCCGGATAGTACTCACCGCGTTCTTTATCGACCAGGTATTTACCCTTATACTCCTTTCTAATGACCTTCGTGAGTGCTTTGCAGAACTGATCGATTTCCTCTTTGGTGTTATAAAGGCCAAAACTTATCCGGAAGGTACCGGGTATGGTGGAACGGTCGCGGGCGAGAATGTGTTTCTCGACTTCTTTTGCTTGCTCAGGTGTTACGCCGAGCAGACACTTAACGTATGGATGCGCGCAGAAACAGCCGTTGCGAACGCCTATGCCACCTTCGTAGCTCAGAATTGCCGATACCAGTGCGTGGTCCATATTCTTTACGTTCAGACTGATAACGCCCAGCCGGTTGCGCGCGTTCTTTGGGTCTTTATCACCATAGAGTATGACTTCGGGCATGGCGTTGAGTTTATCTAATGCGTAGGCAGTGAGTTCGGCTTCGTGTTCAATAATACTGTCGAAACCCACTTCCTCGATTAGCTTGACGACCTTGGCCAGGGCAACAACCCCGATTATATCAGGTGTGCCGGCTTCTTCTCTTTCCGGTAGGTCTTTCCAGTACGCGCTCTCAAGGTCGACAATGTCAACCGTGCCGCCACCGACATAATCAGGATCACCATGTTCGAAGACCGAGCGATCGGCCACCAACACGCCGATCCCGTACGGTGCGTATATCTTGTGCGCCGAGAAAGCAAGGTAATCAATGTGTTCGGGATCCTTCTTTGGTTTTATGTCTATCGGGCGATGGGGTGCAAGCTGGGCAGCATCGACGGCGATCTGTGCTCCAGCTTCATGCGCTTTCCGTGCATACTCGTGTATAGGGTTGATATAACCCGTAACATTCGAGGCGCCGCTGATCGCCACCAGACATATTCTTCCTCTATGCTGGTTTATCTTCTCGTAGAGGTCCGATGAATTTACGGTGCCGTCAGCATTGATCGCGACGTGGACTACCTTGCCCACTTTGCGCCATGGTAATTCATTAGAGTGGTGTTCCATTACCGAAGTAAGAACGACCGGTTTGTCTGCGTCCTTACCCACTGCTTTGATCATCGGACACTGAAAGCGCCATGCAAGTTTGTTTATCGCTTCGGTCGCATTCTTGCAGAATATGACAGCTGAGGATGCATCGGCTCCGACAAATTCGCCAATGATATTCCTTGCTTCTTCAAAGACCCAGGACGAAAGTTGCGACTTGAAACCGGTGCCGCGGTGTACATTCGAATACCATTTACAGAACTCATTAACTTTTTCCATCACTGGAATGAGCGTCGGCGTGCTGGCTGCATTGTCAAAGTTGATATATTTTGCACGCGAACCGTCGAGCAGAGTGACTTCTTCATTCAGTCCCACCACCAGTTTCTGTAATTCCTTTAAATTCATTAGAAACCTCGCTTTCTCGCTCTGTTCTATTAGTGCCTAATTATATAACCTCTGTTTCACTAGTCAAGAATGCGGATAACATCTTGTGCTGCGAGTCCGCCTCAGGCGGGTCAAGAAGCAAACTTTTTTCAACGCTGCGAGACTGCCCGAAATAGGCTTACACACGAAAGCCGTAATCGTTGACTTTCCTTTTTTAGTGGCTATGATTAGCTATTCAAACAGAAACAACAATATGGGATTTTCGGGGAAAGGAGGATAAATGCATAAGATCCGGGTTCATAAACCATCAAGCGTGGTGATACTACTGCTAGTTTTGGTCAGTGTATCAAATGCAGTGCCATTCACGGCGGACATTTGGGTGAAACTCCATTACAAGGATGAGGCAGCTGTTCAGAAACTCTACGTGGGTCAAGCTAAGTACCGGATGGATCAGGAAGAAGATGGTCAGCAAGTAGTAGTGTTGGTCGATCAGGAAGCCGGGCTGACTCGCGTCTTATTGCCCGCGGAAAAGGTCTATGTGGAAATGCCCAGTGACGATCTGCAGAGTCTAATGAATGATCCTTTTCAGGCAGCGAGATTCAACGAAACAGTGGGTGAAAAGTCTAAAACAGGAACCGAAAAGGTGGGTGGATACTCGTGTGAAGTATATGCAGTCACGTATGGGGGAGATGTTATCATGCAACAATGGGTATCCCACAAGCTTGGTTTTCCTTTGAAGATCATCATCCCCGGCGAGGGTGGCAGAACAATGGAATTGAAGAACATAAAAGAGGAAAAAGTTGAGGAAGAATTGTTCATGTTGCCGGCCGGTTACATAAAAGTAACAGAGCCCGGACAGAGGGCAGTGAAAGTGCCCGACTGGGCGGGCGATATCGAGTCTGCTGAGATCGTAAAGCCGCCATTTGAAAGACTGATGTCTGCGGAAGAGATAGTGCGGGTGAAGATTGAGGCTGGTAAAGGTCTCAAAGTGGACGGCATTAACAATATTGAAGGCAATTCTGCTTTTACGGCGGTGCCTTTCAAGGATGGCAGACCGATCAAAGAACCTTCAATGTTCACATACAACTTGACGTGGAAAGGGGCAAATTGGTCTACCCCCTTTAAGTATACACCGGCTGACGCAGATGAGATTGTGATCCGCGTCCGAGAGGGGAAGGTTACAGTAAAGGTAGAATGGATGGAACTTGAAGACAAATGACGCAAAGGAATCGTGAAGGCATATAGATCAGGGAGTGGATGTCGATGAACAAAAGGAAAAGCCGAAAAGTACAACGAAGAAGATGCACGTGGGCGCGGAGCGGTTCACCACTGATGCTAAAATACCATGACCGGGAATGGGGTGTGCCGGTCCACAACGACCGCAGACTTTTTGAATTTCTCATTCTTGAAGGTGCCCAGGCTGGCTTGAGTTGGAATACGATACTGAACAGGCGTCAGAACTACCGAAAGGCATTTGATCAATTCGATACAATTAAGATTGCACAATATACCAGCAAAGATGTGAATAGATTGCTGAAAGATGACAGTATCATTCGTAATCGCCTTAAGATCGAGGCGACAATTGAGAACGCAAGAAGCTTTCTTACCGTGAAAAAGGAATTCGGTTCCTTTGACAAATACATATGGCAGTTCGTGGGCGGCAAGCCGATCAAAAATAGATACAAGAAACTTTCCGAATTACCCGCGCAAACAAGAGAGTCCGAGGCAATGAGCCGTGATCTCAAGAAGCGCGGGTTCCGGTTTGTGGGGCCGACTATTTGCTACGCTTTCATGCAGGCCGTGGGTATGGTTAATGACCACACGACTGATTGTTGTCGTTACCGCGCGATCAATAAGATATGAAGTACGATATCGAAAAGGGATTCTACGACCGCGTGGTGAGATTCATAAAAAGCATACCCGCTGGTAAAGTCGCGACCTATGGACAGATCGCCGATTACGCAGGCAACCCGAGGGCGGCCCGGGAAGTCGCTTACATACTGCATTCGTCTTCGGAAAAAGAGGATCTTCCATGGCAGCGTGTGATCAACAGCAAAGGCCGGATATCCATGAAACCCGGCCGCGGTTGTGAATTGCAGAAGCAGTTGCTGGAAGATGAAGGTGTGGTCTTCGACGAAGAGGACAAGGTCGATCTCGATCGCTTTCTCTGGCAACCGTGACCCCAAACATTGACTTTTTTGTTAGACTTATTATAATGCGCCATGAGTGAAAAGATAATAAGATACATTCTTTCGTGGGTCGTCGTCATCGCGATAGTGCTCGTTGTGCGGGCGACTTTTGTGGAAGCTGTTGTCATCCCGTCAGGTTCCATGGAATCAACGCTGCTGGTTGGTGACGCGTTGCTTGTGAATCGTTTCATCTACGGTGTAAAGATCCCGGTGCCTTTTTCCAACCAGCAAATTCCCTTAATACCGGGAAGGGGTCCTCAGGTCGGTGAAATAATTGCCTTTGCTTCGCCGATCGAGAACAGATATGTAGTAAAGAGGTGCGTCGCGCTGAGCGGTGATACAGTAGAGGTCGTTGATAAAGTCTTGTATGTAAATGGCAAAGCGATCAAGGAGCCCTATGTGCAGCATACGGACAAGCGCTATTTCCGAGGCATTATGGTCGATCCCGCCGTCTATCAGCAAAAATGGGAGGAGGGAGAACTTGCCGATTGGATGGGCTTGCAGGTTAGAGATAATTTCGGACCGGTTGTTGTTCCTGAGGATTGTATATTTGCAATGGGCGATAACCGTGACACATCTTTCGATTCACGGTTCTGGGGTCCGCTGCATAAGAAATATCTGAAAGGTCTGCCCCTTTTCATCTTCTTTTCCTTTGACCCGGGCCAGGAGGGCGAGAACCTGTTTGACCTGATACAGGTCTGGCGTTGGAAAGCGATCCGTTTTTTGAGGATCGGCAGGGTCATGTAAAAAGGGGAGAGGCATCTTTTTTTATGCCCGACAAATCATTCTTTAAAGAACCAACAGCAAACAAAAACTTGATTCGACAGGCCGCGGTAGATAAATCCTGAAAAAGTAGCCTGTCCTCTTTTCCCAATAAACCTTTTCCCTGAGATATTGTCTAAGTCGTATAAATCAGAATAATCTGATTTATCTATATATTCTTACCATGATGATTGAACTCAGGAGATTGAAAATGAAAGAGGAGAATGAACAAATCTGCTCCAATAGCTCGAAAAACGGAGAGAAATGCTGCAAGGTCGAATCAGTCATTTCGATCGATGAACGGGGTCAGCTGGTTTTACCCAAAGATATACGGGACAGTGCCGGCATCCAGCCGGGTGACAAATTCGCCGTAATTCCGTGGGAAAAGGAAGGTCAGTTGTATTGTATTTCCCTCATGAGGGTCGAACAGCTGGCTGATTCATTGAGAAGTGTTCTTATTCCGCTGTTACGTGAGTTTGAACGAGAACCTATAAACAAAGGGGGATAAAATGAAGGACAATGAGATAAAGCAAGTAGTACGTGAAAGCTACGCAAAGGCGGCAAAGCGCGCCTCTTGCTGCGGGCCGCAATCTGCACAAGAAAGTACATGTTGCACGGATACAAAGAGCAAGAACATGGGATACACGGCCCAGGAGCTCGAATCAGTGCCCGAAGGCGCAGATCTCGGTCTGGGTTGGGGCAATCCGGTCGCGATCGCCAGCCTGAAACCAGGCGATACCGTGCTCGATTTGGGCGCGGGGGCGGGATTTGATTGTTTTCTGGCGGCAAAGAAGGTAGGTGAGAAGGGTAAGGTGATCGGGGTGGACATGACACCTGAGATGATCGACAAGGCACGAGATAATGCTCATAAAGGCAATTATGATAATGTGGAATTCAGACTGGGTGAGATCGAGCACCTTCCGGTTGCCGACAATGCAGTTGATGTCATAATCTCTAATTGCGTCATCAACCTCGCACCCAACAAATACGATGTAATGAAAGAGGCTTATCGCGTACTCAAACCGGGCGGCCGTATCGCCATTTCTGACCTTGCACTGCGCGGCGAACTGCCAAAAAAGATAAAGGATAACCTGGCAGCATATGTCAGCTGCGTGGCCGGAGCAATACACATTGATGACTATAAGAAAGCAGTTCAATCTGCGGGGTTCAAGGATGTGAAATTCACGATAAACCCGACCGCAAGCTGCAGCACATCAGCTGAAGACAAGAAAGCAGCCGACGCGCTCAAGTTGACCGCCGATGAATTCAGATCGATGTCAGACGTGGTTGTTAGTGCGTATATTGAAGCACGCAAGTGACGGTTCGTAAAATGCATTTAACTCTGTACAAGCGCATATGCGAGATTGCTTTCTCCTTTTTGGCAATCGGGAGGGCAGCTTCGCGTATGCGCTCATGTAGAAAAAGGAGATCAACATGTTCAGTACATTGACAAAAAAAATGCCATGCACGGAGAAGTTCCTCACGTGGATACTTCCCCGCACTCTGTTGGTGATCCTGGTCCTGGTGGTTTGTCTTGTTCTTGTCAGCAATGCACCAAGGGTCGAGACCGGGATCGTTGAATACAAGTTCATTGCCGGTAAGAATGGTCATACGGCGCACATTTTACTCGTCAACATGGATAGACAGAATGTTACAGTTGCAGAAACAATCAAGGGTATTGCGCAGAGTATTTACGACGGACCTTCCATTACACAAGCGCTGGAAGATGAAATGACCAAGTACTATACTGATATCCAGTATAATGTAGCATTCAGGTTAACAAGAAACAATACACTCAATAGTTTCAATGTGCCGAGAGAAGTGTTTAACGCCGCTGAAACCAACTCGCTAATGAAGTTCGAGATAGAGAGGCCGTACAGCAATCGGGTTACGAGAGTCATTACCGACGATAGTAAAATGCTCGCTATTGATACAAATCATCCGCACGTTAGTGAAACTCGACACTTCATGCAGCAGTGAATTGGACCTGTCGTTAGCGTGGAGCAGGGAGGAAAAGTGGTTAAAAAAGAGATCGAAGGCAATATACTGAATCCATTACCAGTAGCCTTGGTCGGCACATTGATTAACGGCCGCCCAAACTACTGCGTGATCGGTTATATTTCACCTTTCAATTTTGGCAAGCATATTTTCTTTAGCTTGTACAAAAAACGTTATACATGGGTCGGAATTGAGCAAAACATGGCATTTAGCGTGAATATACCGTCGGACAAGTTAATGAAAGAAGTTAAGATATGCGGCAGCAAGTCGGGAAGGGATGTTGACAAATCGCAGCTCTTCCATAACTTCTACGGGACACTCCTGAACGTGCCGATGATCCAGGAATGCCCGCTTACCATGGAATGTAAAGTTGCTGATATTATCGACTACGACCCGAGTAAGGGGATAATTGGTAAGGTCGTAAAATCACATGCAGACCCTGCGCTAATTAACGGTGAAACGATCAATATGCAGAAAGCTCGGTTGGTCTCTTGGACAACTGGTGGTGATTTCTCCTATTACCGCCTCGGTGAGAAGATCGTGCCTGATAGCGAGAGCGCGCATTGACACTGGCGTATGAGCGAATAGAATAGGTTACTGATAAAGAAACAAAGCGTACAGGACATAAAGGAGGTCACAAAATGGAAGGAAAACGCATCATCTGTCAGAGTTGCGGAATGCCCATGCAAAAAACAGAGGATTTCGGCAGCAATGCCGACGGGACACAGAATGGTGAGTATTGCCATTTCTGCTTGAAGGACGGTGATTTCATTGATGAAGGGGTTACCATGGAAGAGAAGATTGACAAATTGGTGAATATTGCCGTTGCACAAATGAAAACACCTGAAGCGAAAGCTCGTGCTCAGGCCAGTGAGATCATCCCGACTTTAAAAAGATGGCGAAAAGAAACCTAAATTAAGGAGGAGGTTTTCTTTGAAAAAGGGCAAATATGCAAGACTCCTTGATGGAGACAAGAAGCCGTCTGAGCGAACTATTTCGGCAGCGACCGGGACACGTGGTTCAAAATTGTGGCAGCAATTGAAGGTTTTCCTTAAAGTGAATTATGATTTCAAGCCTGAGATGCTCTTTGGCGGCCAAAAATATGGTTGGTGCTATAAATACAGGAGGAAAAACAAGACACTCTGTGTGCTTTTTCCTGAAATCAAGGCGTTTAGCGTCTTGGTGGTACTTGGTAAAAAAGAAGTTGCGCAGTTTCAAGACAATGTATCGCTTTTCAACGAAGATACCAGGCGCCTGTTCAATAACGCCCATCAATATCATGATGGAAAATGGTTATATAAAAGGGTTCTCAACAAAAGTGATTTAATGGATGTCCTGGCATTGATCAGAATTAAGAGAAGCATAAAGAAATGAAAAAAATATCATGACATACATCGAAAGAGAATTGCGTCGAAAAGTCGCTCTATTAAAGCTAAATCGGAGCGTAACGAATCCAATAAACCCGGAATTGATCAATGATCTGTCTGGTCATATTAAGACGTCCGTTGATGACAAGAGTGTCGCTGGTATCGTGCTAACCAGTACAAACGAAAAATTCTTTTCCATCGGCTTTGATATTCCTGAACTCATTGAATTGAGTGTAAAGGATTTCAAAAAATTCTACTCTGCTTTTAATCGGCTGTGTCTTGACCTGTATACTTTTCCGAAACCACTGGTGGCCGCGATTACCGGTCACGCCGTGGCCGGGGGCTGCATTCTCACACTGTGTTGTGATTACCGCTTCATTGCTGAGGGCAAGAAATTGATGGGGCTCAATGAGATCAAGCTCGGCGTGCCCCTGCCGTATGCAGCCGACCGCATTCTGCGACAAATCGTTGATGGCCGTGCCGCGCGCAGGATACTGGACACGGGTGATTTCTTTCCACCGGAAGATACGCTCGCAATGGGACTCGTGGATGAAATATTGCCGCTCGAAGAAGTGGTGAACAAGGCCATTGAGAAGGTGGAGGTCATACAGGGGAATTCATTAGATGCATACTCGGTGATTAAGCGCAATCGCACCGAGAAGGTCGAAGCTGAGATACGAGGCAGTCTTTCCGCAAAAGAAGAAATTTTCATTGAAATGTGGTATTCACCCGAAACCCGGGAAAAGCTGAAAGAGGCCGTAAAGAAATTCTGAACCCCTCCATGCGGGGACAGGCATAAACTTTTTGTACTTTTGTGCGTTGTGTATTAACCCATCCCTGCTTAGACGCTGGCCTCCTGTCATGACTGCGTTCATTATCCCTTAAACTAACGGCATTTCATTGTAGTCTAATTTATGTGAGAATTAAAGCAAAGGTTTTTGTGATATACTATGTCAAAAATAGCAGAAAGATCTTCCACACACGATAATCATGGCTAAAACGGGAAATAAAGATGACGCTGATGCTCATTTGATTAAACTGGTAGCCGGTGGTGATGAACAGGCTTTTGAGCAGCTGGTCCAGAAATATCAACCGGCAGTCTTCAATACGATTTACCGTTATATTGGCAACCCGGATGATGTCCAGGACCTTGCCCAGGAGGTATTCATTAAAGTCTGGCAAAAAGTTGGTAAATTCAAGGGCAAGTCAAAATTTTCAACCTGGCTCTACCGGATCGTTGTCAATCATTGCATTAACTACCGCCGGAAGAACAAGCGCAGACACCTGTCTTTGGATGAATTGACTGAGCAGGGCAAGATACCGGAAGCCTTTAAAGTCGAGCCTGATTGGGAGCAACGGCAAAAGGTGGAACTTGTGCGCAAGGCGGTCGATGAATTGCCGGATAGGCAACGTATGGCGCTCATTTTGTCACAATATGAGGAGAAATCCTATAAGGAAATCGCCGAAATCATGAAGGTTTCTCTTTCCTCTGTCGAATCGCTCATTTTTCGGGCACGTAGTGCGCTGAGAGTAAAGCTGGCAGATGTCATTTAGGGTGCAATAATGAACCGCAAGAAACAGCTCAAAATCAGCGTCCAAATATACAGGAGCAAAGAATGAAGTGTTCTAAGGTCAGGAAAAAAATCTCGGCATATCTCGATGGCGAAATGCCTGAGCACAAGAGGATCATTATATCCGAACATCTGCAGCAGTGCAAAGAATGCAGGGCAGATTTGGCTGCACTGTCTGCGGTCACAGACGCTCTTGATGATATTGAAGGAATCGAGGTGCCACCTTATTTCATGACCCGGCTCCGGCAGAACATAAAAGAACAAAGAGAACCAGTGTCGTCTCTACAAAGGATCAAGAACCTGGCTTTTGCTGCGGTTACTGCTTTTGCGGTGATCGCGTCATTGTTCATCGGGAATCAGGCAGGCAGGATTCTCTATCAATCGATGGCGCAAACTACCGAGTCATTAGAAGCCGAGACAACCGATGTTTTTGGTCTGGGGGCCTTTGAAGAGTTCCCCAACGGTTCATTATCTGATGTATATAATGAACTTGTTACCGGAGGTAATAATGGATAAAAAGGTATTGGTAATAATTCTAGTAGTATCAGTGGCTATCAATGCGGCTACGATGTTCACTCTAGGATACTTCTGGTGGACAAGACATATCAATACTGGTCAGTGGGCTCTGGTTGGTCGACCGCATATGATGCACGATTGGCAGCACACACGCTTGGCTAAGGAACTCAACCTCAGTGCCCAGCAGTTGGAAGAAATGAGAAAAGCAAATGAAGAGATGAGGAACATGGTGCAGCCTTTACGTGAAGAGTTGTTCAGAATGCGGCGCGAACTGATGTCGTTACTTCGTACCAGAGATGTCGACAGGTCCCACGCAGATACGCTGATCGAAAAGATAGCCGAGCTGCAGGCAAGGCATGAAGCATTGATCTTTGACCGTCTGCTATTGATGAAAGAAATTCTTACCCCGGAACAGCAGGAGCATTTAGGTGCTTTAATGCATTCCTTACTGGAATCCGGGAAGCCACCCGGGATGCCGGAGGCACCAATTCATCCTCATCGTCGTTTTGAATTACCCCGAGGTGAGGGGGGACGTTAGAATGTTAAAGAAAAGAAAGGAGAAAAAGATGTTTAAACTAAAATCAAGAGGTCTCGTGCTGCCGATCGTAGCATTATTGCTCGTTGTCGGAACCGCTTTTGCACAACCGCCGAAGATGGAAGCAAAACGGGGTGATGAGCAAGAGAGACATTGCTGTAAAATGTCCGAGCACAAAGGCATGATGCCAGATCTTTCCGAACAGCAGCAAGAACAGATCAAGGCATTGCGTGTGAAACACATGGAAGCTATAAAACCATTGCGCAATGAGCTGGGCGAGAAGAAGGCGCGTCTTCGTACGCTAACTACAGCTGACAAGGTCAATATGACCGAAGTCAATAAGGTCATCGATGACATCGGAAAGATGCAAACCCAGTTGATGAAATTGAAAGAGCAACACCGTCAGGAAATTCGTAAACTGCTCAATGATGAGCAGCGCGTCATGTTTGACGCTCATCAACCGATGCATGACGGACCTCGCCACTTGGAAAAGTTTCAGAAAAAGGAAATGCATTAAGAAAAAAAAGGGGGGTTTGCGGCTTTGCCGCAAACCCCCCTGAATCTTATTGTACCTATTCAGATTCTATCTAGAAACCAATCCCGACACTGATCCCGGCTTTGAGCACAAATCCCGAGAAGGCATACAGAATTGTGTAGTCAGGAGTGTATTCATGTGTATCATAGCCAGCTAGTCCGATCTGAGTGTTCAGATCAATCAGGAATTTTCCGGGCAGCAGCTGATATCCCATCTGGTAGCACAAGTCCCGGTATACTCCTTCATTGGCCGGGAAACCAAGGCCGCCAACAAATCCCACATAAGGACCGCTCAATGGTCGTCCGTAATAATAGCGGAAGGCAAGCGAGAAATACCAGACGTCGTCCAGGGCAAGTGACGTGTCAACGATCTCATCAATTCGCTTCAGATAGTTGGCCGTCAGGCCGAAGGTGATATTGTACCTGCTGAAGTGTCTCTCAGCGGATACTCCGCCGCCCAGAAAGTGAGTTCTATAACCTTCAGAAGTGGCAAATTGGTACCGGAAATCCCCTTTCAACGCGGTCCTCAGTTCCTGGGCTAATGCAGTATTGGCAAAGATTAAACATGCCATGATCAACAATATCATGCCGACTTTCTTCATATTCCTTTCCTTCTTTCTGTCCTACTGCCCGGGCGGGAATTTCGAGAGCATATACTCAACCGCGTTATCGATCTTTTCAAGATCGCGCGCGTCCCGTATTGTTGCTGTTGCCCAGCTGCGCCAGATAAGCTTTTCGGTCTTATTGTCGAAGAAACCGATGAGTAAGGTGCCTTCGGTATATGTATCGACGCGGGTTGTCGATGTGCCTACAGACCAGTGTGGATCATACCACCAGTCGCGGTAGAAGCCACGACTGTAGTAGGGAGTGTGATATGTTGTATATGTAGAAACATCCTGCATTTCTTTCGATGTTGTTGTGTAGGCGATGGCCATATCCGGATTGGCGGATTTCTGATAGCCTTTATTATTCATTTCTGTTTCTATCAATGTTACGATTTGTTTGTGGAGAAGCGGGTTTCTAGTCTCGAGCGGAGCAGAGAACCCTTCAACCCAATTGTATGTCTTGTACTTCGTGAAATCAGAACTCCGATCATAATCGAAGTCGACGTCGATCGTTGCACAACTGACCAAGATCATGATCAGCAGGCTTGTCGCTCCAAGTATTTTGACCTTCATTCTTTACCTCCTTCGTAAGAAAGGATAATGTTGAACGTCAGCAGACCCTATATCGCAAAACCAATACTGATACCAGGTCTGAAACCAAAACCCCAATAATAATAGTGCAGGCTACCGACTGGTGTGTTTTGCCGGTAGCTTAGTGTATTCATACCGAGTTGTACATTCAGATCAACGGCAATTCTTCCACGTATGAGCTGGTAGCCAGCCAGTAAGTTGAGGTCCCAGAATATACCCTGATCTTTAGGGATACCGATACCAGTTGTCACACCCACATAAGGTCCATTCATCGGGTCATTGAACGGCGCATACTGGCGGCCGCCAATATTGAAGTACCATATGTTATCCAACACCGGCAGCGGTTCAGAATCATCATCTATTCTATAAATATAGTCCACAGTGAATACGAAACTACGCTGGCCATAACCCTGGTGCTTCTCGAGTGTACCGCCCCAGCCAATTGAGCTCGTTCGGTATCCCTCAAATGTGGACCAGTTGTATAGGAAGTTGCCCTTAAGAGAAAGATTGGAGGGAACCGCCATTGCGATATTCATCATTAATACACCGATAGTAACTGCTAGCACCATGTTGTATTTCTTCATACATACCTCCTCATTTTCTTTATCTAATTAGTATTCTCGTGAGATTTAGCAAGTAACTGCCAGGTCTGCCAAAAAGGTTACAGGACCTGCGTGTACGCATCTACTACGTCTCATATCTCACGAACCATCATCAAAGCGGCAACCGGTAATTCATGTTCAACATAAGGGATGTGCGGCTGCCAAGGAATCCAGCCTCTACTTCGAGAAACCACCTCTTACTTAATTCAAATCCGGCACCGGCGATCATGTTCCAGGCATTCTCTGGATGCTGTTCAGCCTGATAATCCAGTCTTGTGTCGGCACCGCCCTGCATCATCGTCTGGACAAAACCATCGATGAATTGCTGTTCTTCAGGAGAAAGGGCGTTGTACCAATCGCTAAGGTAGTAGTCCTCGAATTGACCAGACAATTCGTCAGAAATAATATCGGCCAAGAGGAACCGACCGTTCACTGTGGACTCCGGATTCAGATACATGGCTCCAAGCCAGATGTTGAAGTTCTGTAATTTCTTTATCGGTAGCCTCCGTCCAAGACGGAATGACAGAACGGTTGCCCTAACTGGATCGTAATAATCTTCCATGTTGGTCCACGCGAGATTGCCATCAGTAGTGGCCCAGAAACCCTGCAAACCAAATGCAAGTACCGCGCCGACCCCGTAAGTCCATCCACTGAAATCAACCTTGGTTTCGAATTCAAAAGGTGCGTTCAGAATGACATTCGCATCCGCTTGTGCATACCCAGCTATTCCGTAGATATTGAGGAACGGGAACAACCAAAGGTCGAGGCGGGCATTGTAGTTATTCGCTTTATTATTTACGTCTTCGAAGGCAACAAAGGCTAGAGGTATGAGCTGGTCATTACCGAGGCCTAACGATACGCGATCGATTATGACGCCCATACTCTGTTGATAATAGTTAATGCTGATGCCGACGGGTAGCGGTAGGTCTACGCCTTTTCGTGCTACATTCTTCCCGAATAAAGGAAAAATGTAAGGATACTCTGCGGTCGCCAGGCTATCCTTTTCGTGTTCTGTTATGAACGGATCGTAGTCTGGTGCTTGAGCCTGTGCTACGGTAATCATTAATATGGTGCACAATACAATGGTACTGTATGTATGCGACATCCGGCCAAGATTCATATTATATTTCCTCTCAAGCAAACGAAAACATGTAGTGATTGTACCCATCACACGTATTGTGTCAAGCTTCCTTATGACTGTTGGCCTCCTTCCAACCCTCAAACACTTTTCTTCTCACCTCTCACATCCCATATCAACTTTTCAACTCTTATTCTCTGTGACTCTTGAACTTCTCTATTTCCCTTTTTGTCGCTTTGCCCTTATCTTGTCAATAATACTCCCGCCTACGGTGAATACCATGTTAACCGGGATCATTAGGGCGACGAAAGCGATGAGGTTAGCTTCCACACCCCGGTCAGGAAAACTGGTTAAGACAATAGCCAAACACAAGGCGATGTTACGCATGCTGCTTGCAGTAGCGAGTACTTCTCGATTTCCTTTCTTGGGTCCGCCCATGAACCATCCAATTAACATGACGATAACAATGAACAACAGCATAATGCCTTGCGCTTCCGAGCCAGCAGCTGCTTGTGCTTCCTTTTTTACACTCATGGTCAGAATGATAACTGCAACAAAGCTGATTGTGCCAATGAGTGATAGTATTTTCGCCAGTTTGGTCGCCAATGCCTGCATCCTGTTGTGTAATAGTATTCCTACTACCAGGGGCAGGATCAAAAATAGCACGACAAACCAAAATGCACGTGCATAGGGAACTGCCAGCGGCAAACCGGGGGGCAAAAACAGTGTGATCAAAAGGGGTGAGATGAAAATCGAAAGGAAGGTCAGACTGGTTGCGAGCGCACCAGCGAATGCAAGTGCTTCCTTGTCTTTGCTCGTGAACTGTATCGCGCTCAGCCCTCCTGGTGCACATGCCAGAAACAGGAACGCAAGGGCGACTTCTGGTCGCATAGGAAATAACCTGATGAACAGTAAACCAAGCAGGGGAACGACAACAAAGTTTACCAGGAGCGACCGGATCATCAGACCCGTTTTTCTCAAGGTGGCAACGATCGCACCCCAGCTCACGCTGAGTCCTATGCCCAGCATCGAGGTGATAAGAAAAACAAAAAAGAGCATCCTACTGAGAGGATCCATTAGAGACATAAAAACCTCCTGTTAAATATAGATTCCAAACGCCACGCACCAAATAACAAATAAACCACAAATGCCAGTCTCCAACAGTGCATCGATGCCGTTCATCAGATGCATATATTCAGTCTAAGCCAGCAAAAGCAGCAAAAAGGCGTAAAACATCCCGCCGAACAAAAACGGGAAGAATTTGCCTTCTTTTTCACTTGGAAGTTCCATGATCATACTGTTCATGATCACGGCGCCGCTGATAAACCCCAGAAGCGAAACCACAGTGAAGATCGGCAACTTGACGAGCATTCCGACTACCCAGCCGAGAAGTGCTGCAGCAGCCAGAATATTTTTTCCCATACCTGCATAAGTAGAGCCGTGTTCTCGGCGCAAAGCATGATCGATTGAGAAGAGATGGAGGCCCATGGCAAAAGAGTAGAGCAAGATCGGCACTGTTTTTTCATCGATATTATTAACTAGCAGATAAGTGACAAGCCATGTATACAGCGCGAAACCGCCAATATGCAAAAGGAACACAGTGTTGACCGTTTCCTGCGGTGAGGAATTCACCGGCTCTGGTTTCGAACGTGATGAGATGACAATGTGTTCAAGTCCGTAAAAAACCATGAAGCCGATCATCGCAGCCAGATATACATAGTAGATCGTCGCCGGTGTGTGTACGTTTCCCATAGCGCTGGTGTATGCTCTGCTTGCTATGTGCAAGTCGGGTATGAGATGAACAAAGACGTAGGCTACTGTGACGCCCGAAGCAAAAGACATCAAACGCCGGTGGTAGTTTTTCTGCGGCAGAGCCAGCCACTTTCCGAAAAAGAAGATCGCGGCAAAAATGACTGCAGCGGTTAATGTTTCGAAGGATTGTGGAGTTTCCATATGCCGTTATATGACCTCAGCTCTAAAAAAGATCGTAAAAAACAGCAGCAGCCCAAGGGCACCGATCATGGCTGCGATTATGACCGGGAATCGCCATGGTTTGTATCTGTGTTTTTCATCCAGATTTTTCATGGTCTTGAAGTATTGAATAGTTCCAAGTATCAGTGATGCAGTACCCAGGCCGATCAGCAAGAGTCCTATATGGCGCGGCGTTTGCTGCCTAATTGCAGATGCTGCAAGATCGGCGCTTAAAGATTGCAGGAATTTGTAGATGGTGAAACCGAAACTGATCATTGACAAAGCGGTTCGGATCCAAGCCTCTAACGAGCGGTCAGCGGCCATAGCTGTTCGCTCAACTGCCATAGCTGTTCGCTCAACCGCGAGGTCGGTTCTTTTCTGAGCAAGATTGTCTCTCAGACCACCTTCTTGTTCTGCCATAAATGCCTCCATGTCTTCCAAGATGCAGGATACAAGATGCAGGATACAGGATATACATATTCAACCCGTACTGCTGTCCACCTCGTATTCCATCTCAGGTTCTTTTATAGATTGATGACTTGACTCAACACTCTGGATAAACGTAAGGAGTTTTCTTCCTAGAGTGTGCAAACGGTCAAGCAATGTCTGATACACCGTGTTGTCTTTTAATGATCCTGTTTCAAACAATGTATCCAAATGGTCGATAGTTACATCGCAGGACGCATGAGGGTAGGTCAAGAATCTGATGAAATCATGTTTATAGTGTCTGCGTCCGTATCCTTCAACAATATTCGATCGTTCTGATTTGATCGAACGGCGAATCTGCAATCCCTCTTCGTACATCTCAAATTTCGGCAATTTATCGATTGTCATTCGGTGTATGTCTATCGATAATGCGCGCGCCAACTGCCAAATATCAAATTTCTTATAACTCATTACGAAATCTCCTCATCCCATGTTTTTCATCGTGCATCCTGTATCATGTATCCTGCATCCGGCGGTACGCCGTGGTCGCTTCTTCCATATTGTGGAACGTCCTATCTGTACCTAGTATTTTACCAAGTGAGGATTTCCTTATGATCTCCAATGTTTCGGGATTCAGGCCGGCTAACCAGAGCATGATACCGTTCTCCCGGAGTTTCTCCTCGAAATCAGCCAGCATCCTGAGTGCCGTATACTCAATATTTGTCATGCCGCTGCAGTCCCATAATAGGACTTTCGGCTCGGCCTCATACAGGAGCGGTACCAACTTGTCACCGACGCGCTGTGCATTAGCGAAATAAAGCAATCCCTCGGATCTTACCATGAGAAGACCGGGGAATGTATCATCACCAGGATGTTCTTCAGAGAGAGGTCGGAAAATATTCGTATTCCTTTTGCGGCCTATAGCGTATACAACCGGGTCATTCGCACGGTGCAGCAGGGATAGTATTGAGGCGCCGATTGCTACAAGTATGCCGTTCAGCGTGCCTAGGAATATGACGCCCAGGAAAGCAATGAAGGCCCACTGGAATTCAATATGCCGGATGCGTCTGATATTCCGGAATTCGGCCGCGCTGATCAATGGAATACTCGTCGCGATCACTACTGCGGCCAACGTCACCTGCGGCATGATGCGGAAGACCGGTGCCAGGAACAGCAGCACCGCGATGCATACCGCTGCAGTTACGAAAGCGGCGATCTGAGTACGGGCGCCTGCATTCCGGTTGACAGCAGTCTGTGACGTGCCGCCGCCAGAAGGCATT
>Ga0209536_100000585_pt1 | contig 58977 bp, 46 predicted proteins | sample DeeMarSeWOR28_12_FD_187461 | JGI IMG/M metagenome (GOLD analysis project Ga0209536, IMG submission 187461) | Marine sediment microbial communities from White Oak River estuary, North Carolina - WOR-2-8_12 (SPAdes) (version 2) | ecosystem: Environmental > Aquatic > Marine > Intertidal zone >...
AACCCGCAACTCGCAACATCATTTTAGGAAAAGTGAGGTTTTGAACATGGCTACCAAATTCAAAGAGGCTTTGGATTCCGGCAAGTTTGTGGTCACCAGTGAATTAGCGCCTCCCAAGGGGACCAACCTGGATAAATTCAAGCACCACATCGAGCTGTTAAAAGACAAGGTCGACGCCATGAACGTGACCGATCATCAGAGCTCGGTCATGCGCTATCCGTCCCTGGGCGGCTGCATGCTGGTCAAGGAAATGGGCGGCGAGGTCATTTTGCAGATGACCTGTCGCGACCGCAACCGCCTGGCTCTGCAGGCCGATCTTCTCTTTGCCTCTTCCCGAGGGATTCAGAATGTCCTGTGCCTGACCGGGGACTCGATAGTCCTGGGTGACCACAAAGACGCCAAGAGCGTCTTTGACATGGACTCCAGCCAGCTGCTGGAAACCGTCCGCACCCTGGAAAAGGGCAAAGACCTCGGCGGCAACGACCTGGACGGCGCGGTGTCGTTTTGTGCCGGGGCCATCGTCACCCCGGAGGCCGATCCGCTGGAGCCCCAGTTGATCAAGTTTGAAAAAAAGCTCGACGCCGGCGCTGAATTCATTCAGACCCAGGCCGTCTATGACCTGGACAGGTTTAAAGAATTTATGAAGTACGCCGAACAGTTCAATACCAAAATCCTCGCCGGCATCATTCTGCTGACCTCCGCCCCCATGGCTCGCTTCATGAACAAGAACATCGCCGGCGTCAGCGTGCCCCAGGATTTGATAGAGGAGATGGCCGCCGCCCCCAAGGGGCAGGCCATAAAAAGGGGCATCGAAATTGCCGGTCGCATGATCAAACAGATCCATGACGAAAAAATGTGCCACGGCGTGCACATCATGGCCATCGGCAAAGAAGAGCTGGTGCCCGATATTATGGCAGCTGCCGGACTGAATTGACAAACCTGATTCTTAATTTTATTTTAAGAAATATTAAATGGCGGACCACAGCCGGTGGTATCCGCCATTTGATTTATTAAAAACGGCAGGATTTATTTGCAGTTTGCTGGCTTGCGTTTGCCAGGCGATTCTTCAGGGCACCTAACCGCTGCTGACGGGAGATTCATTGCCACGCGATCCTCTGTCAAATCGACTCCGTGTCGGTTGGCTCGAAAAACTCAGCCATATGGGTCGGTGGGGTGCCCTGGTGGAGAACTCAATCCGAATGCTGTTAAGGATTATTGCAAATGCGCGCAAGATACCCGCGAGGCAAAAAAATTGCTTGACGCGATATCAGGTTATTATGCAAAACATGAGAGCCTGAAATCAATACCAGAGGGAGAATCATCTGGAACATTCTTATAAGTTTGCAATGACTTATAGGTTAAGCAGCAAAACAGGAAGTCGCAAAAGATGGATTTCACCTTGTCGGTTAAACACTTTTTAGATTGGCGTGCCGTTATTGACATTCTCCTGATGTCGGCCGGAATGTTTTTCCTATACCAAACGCTGAAACGGATCGGTGCCTGGGGAATTGCGGTGGGCGTTCTAATCGCCATGGCTTTGTACTTGCTCGCCAGTTTGCTGGATCTCAAGGGAATTGAGTGGATCTTCGGTAATGTGAGTCAGGTGGCGGTAATCGCGCTGATCGTCATTTTTCAACCTGAACTTAGAAAAATATTCGAGCGCGCAGCTTCCGTCCGACGATCGAAGCAGCTCGATTCCGGAGAGGAGCTCATCGCATTTTTAGCGGATTCCATGTGGGCCCTGGCAGAGAAACGGCAGGGCGCGATTGTGGTTTTGCCGGGAAAAGAACCCCTTCAAGAATGGCTTGCGGGGGGCTACAAACTGGATGCCAGACCAAGCATGCCGCTTATCATGAGCATATTCGATCCGAACTCCCCGGGCCACGACGGCGCCATCATCGTATCCAAGGGAAAGATTTCCCGCTTTGGCGTGCGCCTGCCTATCTCCCAGAGTTCGCGAATTCCGGAAGAATACGGCACCCGCCATCATGCCGGAATGGGACTGGCCGAACGCTCAGATGCATTGGTTATTGTCGTATCAGAAGAGCGTGGCAAAATTTCAATCTTTAAAAATGGGAAAATGCAACCGGTCGGGGATCGGGACAGGCTTTTCAAGTCGATGACATCACATCGGCAGGAGAGGGCAGCATTTTCCATCGAACTGCCGGAAGGGACAACCCGCTGGCGGGCGGCTGCACAAATGCTGGCCAGCCTGGCGCTGGCCGTATTTTTCTGGTCAACCCTCATCATAACCCAGGGTGAGATGCTTGAAAAAGTCGTCACGGTTCCGGTGGAGTTTACCGCATCATCACCTCACTTAGTATTGGTTGGGTACAAAGATATAAATGTCCAGCTTCACCTTTCCGGGCCCAAATCTGATCTCGATGGCGTAAATTCTGATGCGTTAAGCGTGAAGATTGATCTGTCAAAAGCTCAGGCCGGCAAGCAATCCCATGTCATCACAGCGGAGAACATGCGGCTGCCGCGCAATGTAGAAATGAAGGATGACGCGACACGACTGCCGCTGGCTCAGAACTTCATCGAACATGATATGAACGCCGCTTTACGATAACGACAGGTTGATTATGTTGATTTGAAACCCTTGGTCCAGTATGACCTGATTGGGTATATGAACTTTTTTATTTTTCAGGGATAACTATCATGAACAAAAATATCGGATTTGTGTCAACCCGTTTTGCGGGGACAGATGGGGTCACATTGGAAGCCAGTAAATGGGCCAAGGTCTTGGAGATGGGCGGAAATGAGTTTTATTGGTTCGCCGGCTTATTGGACCGCAACCCGAAAAGAAGTTTTCTTGTACCGGAAGCCTTTTTCCAGCACGAGAAAAACAACTGGATCGACCGGCAAATTTTTGGGAAAAAGAGGCGTGATTCGGATGTAACAGACGCCATTTACGAACTCAAATGTCTTCTGAAACAAAAGCTCAAAGAGTTTATCGAGAAATTCAACATTGACCTTCTGGTGGCCCAAAATATCCTGACGATCCCGATGCATATCCCCCTTGGCATCGCCCTGACTGAAATTATCGCCGAGACGCAAATACCAACCATTGCACACCATCACGATTTTTACTGGGAACGCACCCGTTTCATGGTCAACGCGGTCGGTGATTATTTGCGCATGGCATTTCCCCCCAACCTGCCCAATATCGAGCACGTTGTCATCAATTCGTCGGCACAGGAAGAACTCGCGCTGCGAACCGGGATTTCATCTGTCATCATTCCCAATGTGCTGGATTTTGATAATCCTCCGGCCATTGATAAAGAAGCGGCCATAGACTTCCGTAAATCCATTGATTTGGAACCAGGGGACAAAATGATTTTGCAGCCGACGCGAATTGTTCAGCGCAAAGGTATTGAGCACGCAATAGACCTTGTTGAAGATCTTGCCGACGATCGTTACAAGCTTGTCATTTCCCATGCTGCCGGTGATGAAGGCTTTGAATACGTTGAATGGCTGAAAGAGCACGCGAAAGAACGTGGCGTCGGTCTTCGGCTCGTCGACATCCACATGTCCGATCCCATAAACCCGGATGTCAACAACAAGGATAAATACTCTCTCTGGGACGTCTATCCCTATGCGGATTTCATTACCTACCCGAGCCTGTATGAGGGTTTCGGCAATGCCTTTCTGGAGGCGATTTACTTTAAAAAGCCATTGTTGATCAACCGCTACGCCATCTTTGTGCGGGACATCGAACCCAAAGGATTTGACCTGGCAGTTATGGACGGTTTTCTGACGAAAAGCACGGTAGCCAAAGTTCGAGAAATATTGGAGTCTCCCGAGCGTAGAGAAAAAATGGTGACAACAAATTACGAAATCGCCAGAAGATACTATTCCTATACCGTATTGCGCCGGTGTCTGAACAATCTTATCTACAAGTTTTTCGGCATAGAAATGTAATCGAAATAGTTCTCTTCTCCAACCTAACCGACCTAGTCTGCCCGGATAAATTCCACCCTTCGATTTTTCGATCGTCCTTCCTCGGAATCATTCGGGGCGATCGGTCTGGACTCGCCGAGGCCTCCTACCAAAAGGCTGGTTTTTGAAATGCCATGGCGGGTGTTGAGATAATCGGCCACCGCCTGCGCTCTGGTTTCGGAAAGGTTTTGATTGTATGATTCCGATCCCCCGCTGTCCGTATGGCCGACAATGATAACCGTTACATCAAGCAAATCGCCGCAAAGCTCTTTGCGTGAGGGCCCCGGCGTTTATTCGCCGCTGGTTGCATTATCCACATAGTTGCCGCAATAGTCAACTATTTCCATGAACCCAACCAAACCCTACGACAAACAAAGGATGGATCGGGGAGTTGGGGGGCCAGGCGTTCCATGAATGATCGTCTGCAAGGGTTTGAATGAAAAACTCTCCGACCCCTCAACAGGAGGTCATCTGAATAACCGAAATATATTTAATGGCTTAACTATTGCAAAAATCAAAAAAACTGTTATAGATGCCTATAGACTCATCATTTCCTGCGTTTCTTCCAAGATAGACATTGACCCCGTGTTAGCGCATTTTTGATATTACAGGGCTAAACCCTTGATTGGGGGCGAGAAAAATGGAGTGCCCGAAGTGTCAGTATGAGAACCCGGGAACCGCCAAATTCTGCAGTGAATGCGGTTGCAATTTACGTTTCTCCCCCAATACATCCCTTAAAGCCTTATCCTTTGAAGAAAAATTAGAAAAGATTCAAAGATATCTACCACAAGGCCTCACCGAAAAGATCCTTAATGAAAAAGACAAAATCGAGGGCGAGCGCAAGCAAGTGACCATTATGTTTTGCGATATGGAGGGATTTACCGCCCTGGTTGAGAGGATCGGTCCTGAGGAAGCCTACTATGCTATGGACCAGGTTTACGAAATTCTAATTCACACGGTCCATGAATTCGAGGGAATCGTCAACGAAATGACCGGTGATGGGATAATGGCTATTTTTGGCGCCCCCATTGCGCTGGAAGACGCCCCGCAGAAGGCGCTGTGGTCCGCTCTGGCCATCCACCGTGAGATAGCCAAATTCAGCATGGAAAATAATGATTTAGGGCCCTTGAGGATGCGGATCGGGATTCACACCGGATATGTGATCGTGGGGACTCTGGGCAATAACCTGAGAGTTGATTTCAAAGCCGTGGGGGATACCGTCAACCTGGCCTCCCGTATGGAAAAATTAGCCGAAGCCAGATCAACATTTGTGACCGAGGATACCTTTAAGCTCACCGAGGGACTCTTTCAGTTTGAAGCTGTCGGGAAAAAAGCCATAAAGGGAAAAAAGAAGACGATTTCCGTCTATAAGGTCCTATCTGCCAAGGAAGATGTCTACCGTCCCCGACTGGGATCCGAGCGGATGATCTATTCGGATATGGTTGGCAGAAATACAGAGCTGGACAGGTTGGAGCTCCAGGTAATGAAAGCGATAAACGGCGCCGGCTCAATTGTCAATATTATCGGAGAGGCTGGAATCGGTAAATCAAGGCTTGTGGCTGAATTGAAAAAACGCGATGTGATGAAGCGGGTGAGTATTTTTGAGGGAAGAGCGATCTCAATTGGTCGGAATTTAAGTTTTCATCCCATTACCGATCTTTTAAAGCAATGGGCACGGATACGGGCCGATGATGGTGAGGCAATGGCATTCGGCAAATTGGAAGCCGCCGTTAGAAATTTGTATCCGCAAAATACCGATCAGGTGCTCCCATTTGTTGCAACTCTCATGGGAATGAAACCTTCAGGCAGGTATGCAGAAAGGATCAAAGGGATAGAGGGCGAAGCTCTTGAAAAATTAATTTTTAAAAATGTGAGGGAACTGCTAATCAGGGCCACTGATCTGACCCCGCTGGTGATCATTTTGGAGGATCTCCACTGGGCCGACACCAGTTCACTCGAGCTGATTGAATATTTGTTTCGCCTGGCAGAGACCCGGCGAATTCTCTTTGTAAATGTATTTCGTCCCGGATATGAAAAAACTGTCAAGAGGACACTGGACACCATCAAAGAAAAACTAGCGGTGTATTACGTCGAAATCTTTTTAGAACCACTCAATGACCAAATCAGCGAAAAACTTATTAATTCCATGCTGAACATCCGCGGGCTTCACCATGCCGTCATTGAAAAAATCGTTCAACGCACCGGCGGTAATCCCTTTTTCATAGAGGAGGTTTTGCGGTCCTTTATTGACGAAGGTGTATTCATACAAACAAACGGAAGATTTGAGGTGACCGAAAAGATAAATTCGATCACCGTACCGTATACCATCCATGATGTACTGATGGCGAGAATCGATCGACTGGAAAATGGGACGCGCAATTTAGTCAAAATTGCTTCGGTAATCGGCCGCAACTTCTTTTATCGCATCCTTTCAGAGGTAGCAACATCAGTAAAAGATATAAACGGCAAATTATCTTATCTTAAAGATATCCAGCTTTTTCGGGAACGCCAGCGGCTGGGCGAAGTTGAGTATATATTTAACCATGCCCTTGCACAGGAAGTCGCCTATGAGTCAATTCTGCCTTCGAAATGCAAAGAGATGCACTTGAAAGTGGCACGGGCCATTGAAAACGTCTTCAGCGACCGGCTTTATGAATTTTTCGGCATGCTCGCCTATCATTACAGCAGAGCCGAAAATCTGGCCAAGGCCGAGGAGTACCTTATAAAGGCCGGTGAGGAGGCTTTGAAGTCATCAGCCTCCAATGAAGCACTTCATTATTATCAGGAGGCCTTGAATCTATATCTAAACAAATATGGCGATTCGGCTGATGCTGAAAAAATTGCGGTGCTGGACAAGAACATTGCCCTGGCGCTCTACAATAGGGGCCAGTTTGATGAAGCGGTTGAATATTTTGATAAAGCACTGAATTACTACTGGGGCAAGTTTCCAACGAACGCAATTGCCGCCACGCGAATGTATTTATCGGCTTTTATGCATTTACTGTTGGCATTGTACCTACCGGCGCTTAAATTCAGAAAAATTCCCACTGAGCAGGACAGTGAGGTTGTCGATCTGTTTTATAAAAAATGCGAAGCATTAAGCATTATAAACCCCAAAAGGTTTGTCGTCGAGTCCTTATGTATTATTAAAGAGGTGACTTATCTTGAGTTAAAAAAATTCGAACTGGGCCTTAAAGTCTTTGTGGGCGCCAGCGCCTTATTCTCATTTTCCGGAATTTCATTCCGGTTGAGCCGCAAAATACTGGAAGCTGCCAGACACAAAGTTAGCAAGGAGAATGCTAAACTGTTTTTGATCTATGAATTAATGCACACCGTACAAAATTATTTCGAAGGAAATTGGAAAGCCATCAACTGCTACGACGAAGATTTGCTAAGCCAAAACCTGAATATGGGAGAGCTCTATGCGACCTCACATCATCTGTTCTGGCATGGTCTTCCCAATATATATCTGGGATCTCACCCGATCGCTGAATCCCTGGTTCAACGATTGAACAATATCTATGAAAACTACGAGAATGACGTTTCCATGGTGCTGAAACAGTCCCTGAATACAACTCTTTTAATGGAACGCCGCAGTTTAACCGATGCTATGCAAGAAATTGAGAAAGGGATTGAATTCGGGCAGAAAACCAACCAGGGCATATTTCTCGTTCATATGCTTGCATGTAAAGCACGCATACATGTCATAATGGGAAATAAGGAGGCGGCCGGCAAGGCGCTAAGCCGGGCCGATAAAATCATTCGTGAAGTTGATTCCGTTCCATGGCAGTTATCCAATTTTCGCAAAAGCAAGCTGGCCTATGACCTTTTTTGTCTGAACACGTTCATCGGCAACGGGAATACATCCGCCGCATCTGATTGCCGCAAACAGGCCCATAAATCCTGCCGCATGCTACTCAAACAATCACGCAAGGTGGCCCAGGACCGCACGGAAGCATATCGGCTCAAAGGTATATATTACTGGCTGACCAACCGGCAGAAAAAGGCTCTGAAATGGTGGCATAAATCCATCAAAGAGGGGCAACGGCTCGGCGCACACCTGGACCTTTCAAGGACCTATTTTGAAATCGGGAAGCGCCTGGGTGAAGGTGGCAGCCGGTACAGAAAGCTCAATGGAATTGCTGCCAAAGAGTATCTCCAGCGCGCCAGAATATTATTTGAGGAAATGAACCTGCAATGGGATATGGATGAACTGGATCGCGTCAGCGGCCGGTAGTGGGAAATCATATCTGGTTTTTAGAAAAGCGGCTTAATCAAACGTTCCTGTATTCCCTTACGGGGTATCGGGCATGTACAGTATGAACGATAAGATTAAAGAATTTTTGCTATCCTGCTCCGAGATTGGCTTTGGTGAAGTCAACCTTGCAGAAGGAGAAAAAAAATTTTGCAGTGAATTAAACGATGAGATCCACGCGCTCTGCAAAGCGCTGCCACCATCTATCCAGACGGACGCTTTACTTTTGTTGATGAGATATTTTCGAAGGACCTTTGTCGGAAAGCCTTCTTTTTTTATGAATTACTATACGCCGGCATGGTCCGTAATTTACTGGATAATTCACTGCCGCCCCGACCGTGGCGACTTGTCACAACAAGACATTGGAAATGCAAAAACCGCTCACAGCATGGCCCTGTTGCTACACCCTCTTGATGATCATCTTTGCGATGGTCAACTGGCGGTCACCCATTTGAATCTGCTTATGAGAAGCCAGGCCTGGATGATCATGAACAACTCGATGAGAAATCTGGCCGAAGGCCTTGTGGATGGTAATCAAATTGTGGATGGTTTTATTGACGATTACTATTGCGGCATCAACAGCTCCGATGATATTTCATCACTGGGCGGCTACGTTGATCTTTTCCGGAAACAGATGGCGACCGGATATATCGTCCCGGTTCTTTTGTCCAAAAAGATAAGCTCCCATGGAGAATTTGCCGCAGCGATTCAGTCCGTTTACGGATCTTTTGGCATTGCCTGGAGACTGCTCGATGACATCAATGATATTGAAGCCGATATGATGACAGGCAGCAAAAGCGCTATTTATGCCTGCCTACCCGAATCACTAAAAAAATGCTGGGATAAAAACCGCAACCAAAAAAATAGCGACGACACGGAGTCCATCTTAAATTACGTTGCGGCAAACGGCGTTGCCGAAAAAATAGTGGACCGGATACGCATCGAGCTTGAATCCGGCGCCGCAACCGCCGATAAATATCGCCTAACCAAGCTGGCAGACGAACTGGAGTGTTTGGCGAAACCATTGCGGCAAAGGCAGAATCCTGTATGAGTGGCAAGGTTGGAAATAAAGGATATCCGGGTGTCAATCAGGAAAGGCTTGGCATCGAGGTGACCACTCAATGCAACAGTGAATGCGCGCACTGTTTTGCGCGAGCCGGCATTGCGAAACCATCGAGTTTATCGATTAAATTGGTCAAGGAGATCATCGCAGAAGGATATAGAGTCGGATACCGCCATCTTCATATTACCGGGGGGGAGCCGCTGCTGTGGCGCGGATTATTTGCTGTACTGGATTATGCCTATGAAAGCGGCTACCAGAGCGTATTTTTAAATACCAATGGCATCCTTATTACCAGGGCGACGGCCAACAGGCTGGCAGCCTATAAAGATCTCCTGGTTTCGGTGAGTTTGGAAGGCACTGAAGAGCTCCATGACCGTCTTAGAGCAGAGGGTTTATTCCGTCCCACCCTTCTGGGCATAGAAACGGCGCTTGATGCTGGTATCAGCCCTTCCATATTTTCAACCGCCTGTAAGAGCCTGGTTCCGCAGCTGCCTGCTTTGGCTGAAAAGCTGTTCCAAACATTTCCCGGTATTTCAAATCTGACGCTTATACAGATCATACCCGTACCAGGGGCGGATCCGTCATTATCTAAAGAACTTCTCCAACCGCGGGATCTATTGAATTTGATTAAAATCGTATCGGTTTTGAATCTTCTGGGCTTCACGACAAGGTTTCTGAATAATCCGCTGGCCTGTGCGGCTTCAAGACTGATGAAGGTGCACTGGATCCCGCACTCACAGCCTCTGTACACCGAGGGCAGATTAATTGTCATGGCCAATGGCGACATCTGCCTGTCGCATTCCAGTAGAGAGCGCCTTGGTAAATATCAATATGGCATGATTGAAAAGACGCTGGGGTCGGAGAGGTATCGCCAGGCGGTTTTACCGGATGAATTCACATGCCCATTTTGCAAATACGCCCGACTTTGCCTGGCAAATGGAATGGCGCGCCCGTCCGAGCGGTACTGGGGCATTCAGTCTGAAGGGCATTATTGTCAGAGCGTGCTGAACAGCGCAGCAAACTTGGCATACACGGAACTTTCTGAGATATTGAAGGCAAATTCAGTACATCAGTTTTGTAGCATCGGGGGGTCAGAATAAGAGAAGATAGCATAAGATCTCGAGTTTGTTGAATCAAACCCAAATCACCACGCTATCATTGTCCTGACCAAAGTATCGGCAACATCACAACGAAAGGAGGTTATCATGGGAGGTACACCCACAGCGTCTGATGGGGGGCCAATTGTCACCAAAGCACTGGATTATCTGTACTCGGCAAGCACCTGACCGCGCGGCAAGGAGCTTGCTGCCGCGGGTTCGGCAGACTTGGTCAGAGAGCTGATGAAACGAGCCGGCGTTAAAGATGAGAAAGAGCTGGCTATGGCAGAGGAGATATTCGCTCGCAAAGAAGAATTTATTGCGAACGTTGGATTTAAGGTGGATCTTTCAAGACCTCACTATTAAAAGCCGCCACCTGAATCTGCTAACAGGACCCGTTATGGAGAGGTCATCACTTTCCCATAGCGGGTCCTTTTCGACCATATGGTGGAAGGGGTCAGGGTCTTTTCCGAGAGGTAGTGATGGCCTTAACGAAATTATTCGCTGAAGACCGGGTCTTGAATTGCGAGGTCATGATTGTCGGCGGCGGGCCGGCCGGGATTTCAACCTGGCTGCATCTGCAGAAATATGCCCCTGAATTGGCCGGCCATTCCCTGGTGATCGAAAAGGCCGTTTTCCCCCGCGACAAGTTGTGCGCCGGCGGGATCGGCGGATGGTGTACCGATGTGTTCGAGCACCTGGAAATTGAGTTGGAAATCCCGTCCCTGGTGGTTTCCGATGTTGAATTCAGGTTCGGCAGGGAAACGTTTAACCTCCACCGACCCAATTTGTTCAGGGTCGTGCAGCGCATGGATTTTGATCATGTACTGGCGCAAACGGCTTTAAATCGGGGGCTTAAACTCCAAGAAGGCGAGACGCTTGTCGATGTGACCCGTGAAAACAACAGGTTGATCGTAACAACCAGCAGGCGAAAATACAGGGTCAGGATCCTGATTGGAGCTGACGGCGCTTTCAGTGCGGTGCGCCGCAAGACGATGCCGCCTCACCAATTGTGCTTGGCGCCGACACTTGAAGTGTTTGCAAAGGTCAACGCAGGGTACGAGTCTGAATTTAGTGAAAAACAGATGGTTGTGGATTTAACCCCTGTGAAAGAAGGATTGCAGGGGTACATCTGGCATATCCCCTGCCTCAGGAACAACACCCCTTCGATTATCCATGGCATTTGTGACTTTCATCTTCACCGCGATCAGCCGCGGGCAAACATGAAAATACTACTCCAGCGTGAATTGGAAGCCCGGAAGATATACCCGGAGCCTGAATCTTATCACAGTTACCCGATCCGCTATTATTCAAATGAAAATCCGATATCGCAACCCAACACACTACTGGTCGGGGATGCGGCCGGCATTGAACCGGCATTTGGCGGCGGAATCCATATCGCTTTATCCTATGGTGAATTAGCCGCTCGGGCAATTATGGATGCCTTCCAATACAAAAACTTCTCATTTACGGACTACAAAAAAAGGCTGAATTCTCATTTGATCGGAGAGTGGATAGCCGAGTGCACAAGCTTAGCGCTGGAAATGTATGGCGGCAAAAGACATCCTTTGGATGTGGCCCGCATGTTGTTTTCCGACAGGCGGTTGCCCCGGCAACTGGTATCGCAAATGCTTGTGGAAATTACCGACAAACTGAAACCGCGTTAACATCAAAACAGCCAGAGTTTCCAACCTTCGCGTTCATACCAGTCAAGGGTTTGCATTTCAGATCGTATAATTTCTAAAGGCACCTCTCTAAATTTATGCGCCAGATTGGACTTCATCTCCGGTATCAGCGATGCCGCCAGTTTACGGTTTCCATAAAACCGCTCAATCATTTCTGTCGGTGAAATATGCCTGCTCACATGCGTCAGATATTTCATGGGTTGTCCCAGGGCCTCTTCGTAACTCACGTAATGCTTTGAAAGCAGCGACCAGTCAATCCAGTTTTGCAGATCAGTAAGCACAATCTCTATATTCCAGTATTCGGGGTTTTCAAACAATCGGGTGCCGGGAAAGACATGCAGGTTTTCTATCCAAAATATTAACCCCCCTGCTTTGACCACCCGGCGCATGATTTCCTGGGTTTGCCTAAATTCAAGATCGGTTTCCCCCGGCAGATTGCTAATCCAGGATGTCAGAACAAGCCCCCCCCGTTCGGCAATTTCTTTCACACTGTTAAGAATTTGAATCGTACTGGATTTTCGGCCCATCCTTTTTAAAACCGAATCCGACCCGCTTTCGCATCCCATGGTGAACCTGAAAAATTTAGCATCAATCATTTTTTCCAACAATTTTTTGTCTTCAAACAGGACGGGATGGGTTTCCAATTCGAAAGACAGGTCAAATTTTTCATGGATAATCTTTTCTATCAACTCGGTCATAAAAGAGACATTTAAAAATTGATTCTCCCCCAGGAACAGCTCCCGGATACCGCTTTGTTGATACACTCGAATTTGCTCCAGAATTTTATCGATTTTTACGGTTTGGAAGCTGCGTCTGTTAATGGCGTTATTGTTGCCCATGCAATAGGCGCAATTTTCGGGACAGCGCCCGCGCGAAATATTGATAAAATGGCGCTTTTGCCAAAATAGATTTGCAAAGGGCGCCGCATCCGGGCGAATGATCGGAAGTTCATCTAAATCCAAATTTTCATTTTGGCTGACCGGGGGAAAAACCGGCTTGTCATCGCCGTCGCGGTAGGCTAGTCCAGTGACGCCACGAAGATCGCATTCGGGTGATCTCTGAATTTTATCCAGGAGGCTTCGAAATGGTTTCTCACCTTCTCCAATGATGATGCCGTCGATGTCTTTAGAAAAATTTAGAAACCCCTTCCAGTAGGCGGCAGCCATGTGGCCGCCCAAAACAACCTTGCTGTCCGGAAATAGCTTTTTGTAAACATTAGAAATAAAAACAGCACCACCGCAATATAAATACCAGTGGACTTGGATACCACAAACCCGCGCAGGATATTTTTGCAGTATTTCTTCAATCGGATTATTTACGTAATCCTGGTTGGCTCCCAGGCAATTCAGGGCGTGTATCTCATGCGGAAGGTGCACCACCCGTACATTGAAACCGTTATCATGTAAATACTGGGCAATATGAATAACACCCAACGGAATGATCATGGACAAATCTTCGTGATCGCCTTCATGAAGCGAGGGCATCACCATACCATTGCGCTCGTAGTTGTAGTGTGTCGAAATCAATATCGCATCATACATGCAGAGCTCCGCGGTGCTTGAGGTTCAAAATCCTGCCATACCTGAAAATGATATTACGGCAGCGCTGGACAGCAAATGCGTCTATAGGAAAACAGCCTGATTTTTATTATGCTTATGCAATTCTCAATTTTTTTGCAAGTTTTCTAAATACGCTATTGTGTGCCTGACATCCAATCCATCGAAATATATTTGATCCAACTGTAATCAATGCTATAAGTTGACATCTAGCCACAGGAGGGTGGATGCGATGAAAACCATGCGGGAGACGGTGGATGTGCTGGTGGCCGGTGGGGGCACTGCGGGCCACATTGCCGCCTTGCAGGCGGCCCGCGAAGGGGCCAGGACAGCCATCATCGAGGCCGGCACCATGCTGGGCGGAACCATGACGGCCGGGGGTGTCTACATGCCCAACCACTTTTTCAGCAAGACCGGGCCGGTGGTGCAGGGCATTGCCTGGGAGCTTTATTGCAAATCCAAAGCGGTCGAGGGCCTGCCGATACCGGACTGGACCCGGCGCCGTCCGCAGGAAACACCCGGCTATTACAGCTACATCAATGTGCCGATTTATGCGGCCGTCGCCGAGGAAGAAGCCGTGCAAGCCGGCATAACCCTGCACTATCATGAGTTCATCAGCGCGGTGGCGTCCGCCGGCAACTGTTGGGAAGTTACCAGTCTGGGCCGGGGCATCCGGCGCATCACCACGGCCAGGGAAATCATCGACTGCACCGGCGATTCCGATGTTGTGCGCGCCCTGGGCCTGGAAGTGATGTATGATCAGGTGCGCCAGCCCGGCGCCCTGCAATACAAGATTGAAGGCATCGCGCACGAGGAAATCTGGGAGCAGGAGGTGCAAACCCTGTACGAAGAAGCTCTGGCCGCGGGGGTCATCGCAAGAGGCGATTTCGCCTACCCCAACATCCTGCCTTTCAAATATTATCTGGACCACGGCGGCCACAACGCCACCCACGTCTACAATGCCGATACTTCCGACAGCGACGGGCAGACGGCGGCCAACATCGAGGGCCGCGCCCGGATGCTGCGGATGTTCAAGTTCGTGAAAAACAGGGTGCCCGGCTGTGAGCGGGCGGTGCTCAAAACCATGTATCCGTTTGCGCTGGCGAGAGAAACCTATCGCACCCTGGGCGAATATGTGGTTACCAAGGACGATTTTTTGCAGGCCCGGGAGTTTGAGGACAAGGTCTGCAACGCCTTCAACTACGTGGATATGCACTCCCAACAGGAGGGCTGCGAGCTTTATTTCCACGAAGATGAAAACCTGGTGCCCAAGATCCCCTTCCGGGCGCTGATACCCAAGGGCAGCTCGCGCCTGACCGTGGCCGGGCGCATCGTCTCGGCCGAGCGGTTCGCGCTGGCCGGCATCCGGGCCCAGTGCACCTGCATGGCCATGGGCCAGGCCGTGGGGGCGGCCGCCGCCCTGGCCATAAAACGCGGGGTGCCCTCCAGGGAAATTGGCAGCAAGGATATTGTCGCACTGACCCTGGCGCACGGAGCAGCCCCGGTTTAAAGGGGTTGTTAAAAAACGGCCCGTTGTTGAAACGTTTTTTGTTACAACCACTTATACCAGCCAGAACCTTTTTATAAAATGCGGTATAAATCCGCTTGCAAGAAAGGTCAAACCGATGCAAACAATCCAGGAAGCCGCCCGAAGCGTACCGGTGATGGCCGAAACCGGGGTGCTGGTGGTGGGCAGCGGGCCCGGTGGTTTGGCCGCCGCCCTGGCTTGCGCCCGCCAGGGGGCGGACACCATGCTAATGGAGCGCTACGGCTGTTTTGGCGGCAATATCACCCAGGCCTGCGTCGAGTCCATTGCCTGGTACCGCCACCCGCAAACCATCGAGGCCGGCGGTATCGGCATGGAGTTCGAACAGCGCGCCATCGAAATGGATGCCGCCGTACCCGAAATCCAGTCAACCAGCCATGCTTTGCACACCGAGTCTTTCAAGTATGTTGCCGACCGCCTGGTAATAGAATCCGATGTGCGCGCCTTGCTGCACTGCTATTTTGTGGAACCGATCATGAACGGCGCCCGGATCGCCGGCATCATCACCGAAAGCAAATCGGGCCGGCAAGCCATTCTGGCCCGGCGGGTCATCGACGCCACCGGTGATGCCGACATTGCCGCCCGGGCCGGCGCGCCCTGCTCGCAGACACCGTTGTCGGACCGCCTGGGGGTGACGGTGACCTTTGCCTGCTCCGGGGTTGATAAAAAGCGCTTCATGGAACACGTGAAGGCCCATCCGGGCTCCTACAAGCAATGGGCCGACGAAACCACCGGCAAAGAGGATAACATGTTCAGCCCCTATATCGCCGAGCCCTTCCAAAAGGCCCAGGCGGCGGGCGCGATACCGGCCGATGTTGAGATTGCCGGCACGTGGTCTTCGATTTCCGACGAGGGCGAAGCCACCTACCTGAATGTCGTGTACATGCCGGGCTATGACTGCACCGATGTATGGGACTTGACCCGTGGTGAAATGGACGGACGCCAGCAGGCCATGTGGGCCATTGGGGCGTTGAATAAATACCTGCCCGGCTTTGAAAAGGCCCGGCTGAGAAGTTTCGGCGCCTCGCTGGGCACCCGGGAGTCGCGCAAGATTATCGGCCGCGGCAGCTTGAGCGGACACCAGACCCGTTCCCGGGCGCGTTTTAAGGATGCCATCGGCATATTCCCTGAATTTCTGGATGCCTACGGCATCGTAATCCTGCCCACCACGGGCCGTTATTTCCAGGTGCCCTATGGTATCATGCTGCCACAAAAAGTGGACAACCTGCTGGTCGTCGGCCGTGCGGTCGCCGGCGATCGGGAGTCCCACGCCGCCACCCGCCAGATGATGTGCTGCGCCGTCACCGGCCAGGGGGCGGGGGTGGCGGCGGCCGTTTCCTTGCAGGAAGGCGTCACCCCGGCGGAGGTCGACATCAAAAAGCTGCAGATCGCAATAAAAAAGCAGGGGGTTAGAATCGACTAAAAGTGTTCAGGTGGCAGCAGGCCGGTAATCAACCGGGCCATGGACCCTGGCGACAGCCCTGAGCTCCGGCAGGGTAATGGAATGATCCCCTCCCATAACGACCGGAATCACGCCGGCCTCTGCCAGCGGCATCAGTTCCGCTTCGATTTTTGCGCAGGTTTCCCCGATGTAGCCGGGAACCACCGCAACGTCGCCGTAATCAACCCCGCAGCAATTTTCAAATATGTCTACGTCCAGGGCCAGATTATAAGGGCGCAACGTTACCGAGACTTCGCGAATGGCCTCAGGGGCCATGCGCTGCCCGGTTCGGTAGGAGGTCGCACCGTCCCGGGGAACGCCCGCCACGGCAAGATCAATCCCTTTGGTTATGCGCCCATGGGGCAGGCGCATATAGGTTTTGATGCCGGCAAACTTGGGAAGCTGTCGGGGTGCGATCGGTTTATATTCTGTCACGGATCTTCCCCTGGGATCGAATGAACCCGAACAAATCGGCTCATTTTCGATAGATGGACCCTGGCTGGCCCTATCATGAGCCAAAATTTCCTTTGGCGACGACGGCTGTTGCGAACCGATGCAGAAATGATTCGAAACTTGACACCCAATGGTCATTTGACATATTTTAGACTCACCATTTCTTTCCGATCTCACCACCGAACCCACAACCCCAAAAAGGAGGAAGATATCATGTCAGGACACAACAAACTCGACACCGGCAGAATGCAAGGCCCGACTTTTCTGACAGGAATTTTGTTGGCCGTCAGTGTGGCCTTCCTGGTATTTGGCGCCCCCACGGCTTTTGCCGCTGACGCACTGAAAGTAGGCGCGTACGGCGGCTATTTCAAAGATTCGTTCGACAAGCACATCTTTCCCGATTTCACCAAGGAAACCGGCATTGCAATTGAATCGGTGGCCGAACCCACCGGAGAAGCCTGGCTGGTTCAACTGGAGCAGGCCGCCCGTGCCGGTCAGGCCCCGGCCGATGTAAGCATGATGGCCCAAACCGTGATGCTGAGAGGCCAGCGAACCGAGCTCTGGACGCCTTTTGATCTGGAAAAAATCCCCAATTCCAAGCACCTGCTGCCCCAGTCTATCAATCGGTATCCCGACGGACGTGTGAGCGGTATCGGGGCGGTTGGCTGGTACATAACCCTGGTATCCAACACGGAAGTGTTTAAAACGGCTCCGACATCCTGGGGGGATATGTGGCAGCCGGATAAAAAGAATACCCTCGGCCTTCTGGCCCTGGCCTCCAATTCGTTTCTGATGGAGATAACCGCCAAAACGTATTTTGGCGGTTACGATATCCTCAACTCCAAGGAGGGCATCCTCAAGGTCTTAAACAAACTGGCCGAGCTCAAGCCCAACGTCAAACTGTGGTACCGGGATGAAGGTCAGTTTCAGCAAGCCCTGCAGTCCGGTGAGATTCCCATGGGACAATATTACCATGATGTCACCGGTCTGGCGGCTGCCGACGGCCATCCCGTGCGCTCCACCTTCCCCAAGGAAGGCGGTGTTTACGACTCGGGAAGCTGGGCGGTATCCAAAGCATCCAAAAAACTTAAAGAGGCCTATATTTTTATCGATTACATGTGCCGCCCGGAAATCCAGGCCAAACTGTCGCGTAAAGTCGGCACCGCACCCACGGTCAGACGCGATGTTACCGGCCTGACCGACCAGGAATTTGCGGCGGTTTCCAGTGATATACCGCCAATCATTCCACGCTACGATATTTATACCGGTGAGTTGAGCGACTGGGTCAATCAGAAGTGGACGGAAATGCTTACCAAATAGATCAAACAGCAGACAAAAGGAATGGCGCCGAAGGGCGGCTCCATTCCTTTTGCTTTGGCAATTGTTAGACAATTTGTCCAAATTAAAAGAGGCCATGTCTGGGTTAACACTTGAAAATGTCGCCAAGTCTTACGGGGCGGTGGTGGCTGTGCGAGATGTGAATCTGCATCTTCCCGACGGCCAATTCGTCTGTTTCCTGGGCCCCTCCGGATGCGGCAAAACGACCTTGCTGCGCCTGATTGCCGGACTGGAAAAACCCAGTCGCGGCCGCATCCTGCTGGATGACGAAGACATCACCGACACCCCGGCTCACAAACGCAACTTCGGTATGGTGTTCCAGTCGCTGGCCCTGTTTCCGCATATGACGGTCGGTGAAAATGTCGGCTATAGCCTGCGGATCAGAAAGACCCACAAAGCCGCCCGGCGCCAACGCGCCCGGGAGTTACTGGATCTGGTAAAATTATCCGGTCTGATCGACCGGCACATATCTCAGCTTTCGGGTGGACAGCAGCAACGGGTCGCCATGGCCCGCGCGCTGGCGATTGAACCCAGGCTGTTCCTGCTCGATGAACCGCTCTCGGCGTTGGATGCCAAACTGCGGGAAGATATGCAACTCGAGCTGCGCATGCTGCAGCAACGCCTGACAGTGACCACCATCCTGGTTACCCACGACCAGAGAGAGGCAATGACCATGTCCGATCTGGTGGTGGTGATGGGACCGGATAACCGGGTTCACCAGATGGACTCACCGCTGGAAATCTATCGCAATCCGGCCGACACCTTTGTGGCCGACTTCATCGGTACCAGCAATCTTCTGGATGGCATCAGCAGCGGGTCCCGGGCGGTGACGATCGGCGATACGCGCCTGGAAGTCGCCGACCTGCCCGACGGGATGACGCCCGATACAAAAGTTACGGTTTCGGTGCGGCCCGAAGAAATCCATGTCTTACCGGGCGTTGAAAAAGGAGACAATCGCATGCATGGCCGTGTGTCCTTTGTGCGGGACGTCGGCTCCAGCGTTGAAATCTACCTGGATTGCAACGGGCTGCAAATCGTCAGTCAATCAACGCCCAAGGGACGACCGGCAGTACAACAGGGCGATCAAGCCACAGCCGTGCTTCCGCCGGCTGCCTGCGTGGTATTAAAATCATGATTGGAGAAAAACCAAAAGATCTGCGCGCCCACCTGCCCCTGGCGTATCCGGCACTGATGCTCGCAATCTTTTTCATCGTGCCCTTCGGTCTGATGGCGGCCGTCAGTTTTTTCCACCGACAACCCGGAGGGTTTTACATTCCCGCCTTTGAACTGGCCAACTACCAGAACCTCTACACGGCGCTTTTTGGCCGGACCCTGGTGTTCTCGCTGTTTATCGCCGGCCTGTCCGCTGCGGTGTGCGTTTGCATCGGTTTTCCGTTTACCTACTTTATTACCCGTATGAAACGACGCTCCCAGGTCGTGTGGCTCGTTCTCTTGATGTCCGTGCTGTCGCTGTCGGAGGTCATCATCGGTTTCGCCTGGTCGTTGCTGCTGTCACGCACGGCCGGCCTGTCCAATCTCTTGGTCTGGATCGGCCTGATCGAACGCCCGGTAGCCTGGTATCCGGGCTTTGCGGCACTGCTCTTCGGCATCTGCTACCTTGCATTCCCGTATACCGTGCTGGTGCTCTACCCGCCCCTTTCACGGCTGGATCCGGCTCTGCCCGAAGCCGCCCAAACACTGGGAGCCTCTCCCCTGCGGACCTTTTTTACGGTGGTGGTAGGATCGCTGCGCAATGCCATCGTAGCGGCCTTTGTGATGGTCTTCGTGTTCACCCTTGGGGCCTATTTGCTGCCGCAGATCCTCGGGCGTCCCCGGCATTGGACGCTGTCGGTACTGATCACCGATGCGGCCATTTATCAAACCAACATGCCGCTGGCGGCAGCCATGGCCATATTTTTCATGGCGGTCAGCCTGGTGCTGGTGGCGATCACCATGACAGTTGGCAAAGGAAAGAACATCAAAACAGCATGAGCAAAACCCTGCGCAATATTTTCCTTGGTTTGATGGCATTACTGATGGGCGGCCCGCTGGTGGTCGTCTGCGGGGTATCCTTGAATGCCAAAAAAAGGCTGTTTTTCCCGCCGGAAGGCCTGTCCCTGCGCTGGTACATGGAGCTTTTGACTGAAAACAGCTGGCTGATTCCGGTCAAAAACAGCCTGACCATCGCCTTTACATCCAGTCTGCTGGCACTGTCAATTGCCCTGCCCCTGGCGTATTTTTTATGGCGCTATCGGGTGTTTTACGCCCGCGTGCTGTTTACGCTCGGTATTTCACCCTTTATCTTGCCGCCGGTCATCACCGCACTGGGTTTTCTTTCCTTTTGGGTTACGATCGGTCTCTACGGGCAGATCTATGCAACCATAATCTCACATGGCGTTTTTTTTGTGACCCTGCCGCTGGTGACCATTTCGCTGGGATTCGAATCCATTGATCATGAAATCGTTGAAGCAGCCGAAACCATGGGCGCCAACCCCGGCACTGTCTTTCGCACGGTCATCTTTCCCATGGTCCGGCCCTATATGATTTCCGGTTATGCCTTCGCTTTCGTATTGAGTTTGAATGAATACATCGTGGCCTACATGGTGGCCGGCTTTACCGTCGAAACGTTGCCCATCAAAATATTCAATGCCCTGCGATACGGGTACACGCCGGTGATGGCCGCCGTGACGGTTGTCTTTGTGCTGCTGGCCGCTCTGATCTTCGGGCTCATCGGGCGTTTTGGGGATCTGCCGAAATTGCTGGGAGCACTTAACCCGGAAGAAAAATAAAACGGGCTTCAAGGGCCTTGAAGCCCGTTTTTTGATCCGGTAAACCCAAATGCCGGCCAAAAAGCAGAACGGCAAAATTTTTTGGTATGAGGTGATGACGATGAGGATCGGAATTTATCAGGGTGAGGGAATACCGACTGCGAAAGAAGAAAACCTCGCGATCCTGCGCAGAGCCGCTATCGACGCGAATGAACAGGGTGCAGGGCTCATCGTTTTTCCGGAATTATTTCTAACCGGCTACAATATCGGCGACAGGGTTTTTGAGGCGGCCGAGCCAAGCAAGGGACCGTCCGCTCAAAAAGTGGCGGATATCGCCCGTAAGCTGGACATCGCCGTTTTATACGGTTATCCCGAAAAATTTGAAAAAAGAATTTACAATTCGGCCCTCCTCATCGACGCTCAGGGAAACATCCTTGCCAACTGCCGCAAAACCCATCTTTACGGCGATCAGGAAAACAGTGTCTTTCAGCCCGGGGATGAATTGATCCTCGCGGATCTGGACGGTTTGAAAGTCGGACTTCTGATCTGCTACGATATAGAATTCCCGGAGGCCGCCCGCATGCTTGCCCTGGCCGGCGCCGAACTGATCGCCGTGCCGACCGCCCTGATGGAGCCCTACTGCCGCACGGCCCGCATTCTGGTCCCGGCACGGGCGCTTGAAAACCAGCTTTTTGTCGCCTATGCCAACCGATGCGGGGCTGAAAGCAATCTTACCTACTGCGGGCTCAGCTGTGTGGTCGGACCGGACGGAGAAGATCTCGTAAGGGCCGGCACCAGCGAAGGATTGTTTATCGCCGACATCGACGTAAGCGCTATTGCGGCGGCCAGAGGGGAAAACCCCTATCTCGCCGACCTTCGGCCGGATCTCTATGCAACCAAAGTGAGAATCCAATAAGCTGTCATCCGCCGGCGATCGGCTGAAAAACACGCACGCGATCCCGATCTTTGAGCCTGGTATCGGCTTTCACCAGCACACCACCCACCGAAACCACACCGAGCCTGGTCCGGGGGATTTCCAGGTGATCTACCAGATCGGCCACACTCGATCCGTCAGCCAACTCAACCTCCAGGCCGTGGACGGGATCGTGGTCTGGAAAGCCGTTGCGCAGGGTCCCGAATAAGATGACCTGAATCTTCATCGGCCATACTTCCAATTAAAAATCAAAGGTCTTGTCCATTTCTTCAGCGCTGATCACAACTACCTTATTTAACGGCGGCAGGGGCTCTTCGTAAAACATTTTAGGCAGCCGGTCATCCTTGCTGGTAAAACCGGCCCTGCGGTTAAATGCCCGCTCGGCCTTCAACACGCTTAACCCGAGCTTCGACCAGTCATCCCCACCAAATGGTTGTCCCGACTTGGCCGCGATCATTTTATACACATTCTGAATACCCTCCGGGGTTGCCAATCCGGTTTGCGCAAAATCGCAGATCCCGACGCTGTCGACCGCCGCCATGTGTATCTGGGTGTTCCGGGAGGCTTCCACCTGGCCTTCAGCCGAAAACCGATCGAGGGTGCCGCCGAATTCCTTCAGGTTCTGGTCCACCACCCACCCGGCCGTATGATCTCCCCCCATGGGGCTGGTGGCATAGGTCACGGCCATCCCCTGGATGGTCCGGGGATCATAGGCCGCCATGCTCTGGCCTTTGATGACCGGCACCCGGTCATGGTTGAAATGTCTGCCCACCGATGCCGGACCGTTGCCGAGGATTTTGCCGAAATCGGTGCCGGCGGCAACTTCTTCCACCATGGCGACGGCGGCCTGCCCATCGCCGAATTCCCTGTAGCCGGCATCCATGGCCACCGCCACGGCCACCCCGGTGCTGATGGTGTCCAGACCGATATCGTCACACAGAAAATCCAGCCGGGCGATGGCGTCCAGATCGTCGTTGCCGATCATGCCCCCCATGGCCCAGATGGTCTCGTACTCCAGGGAGGAGGTGACATATCCGCCGGATTCATCAACATATTCATTGGAGCAATTGATGATGCACCCGGCACAGCCTTTGTGGGTGGTTTTGCCGCCTCTTTGTTTGATGGTCGCCGCCATGGTTTCACCGCTGATTTTGGTGGCGTTTTCAAACTGACCGCTGCGGGCATTGCGGGTCGGAAACGCGCCCACCGCATTGATCGGCTCGACCAAAAGGGCCGTGCCCAATTCAGGAAGCAATTGACCGCTGAACTCATTCGCCCTGACCTCCTGGGCGTAGGCTCTGGCGGCCTCCTTGAAGCCATCCTCATCTGCCAGCGAATCGGTTCTTTTGCCGCCCTGGGCCACCACGACGGCCTTCAGGCCCTTTGAGCCCATCACCGCCCCCAGTCCCCCGCGGCCGGCGGCCCGGCAGGGCCGACCGTCGGCATCGGTGGTCTGAATCGAAGCCGCCGCCAGCTGATACTCGCCGGCCGGTCCGATACAGGTAATGCTGTGTTTGGGGCCGAAGGCCTGCTTTAATTTTTCCACCAGTGCATAGGTGCGCAGGCCCTTGTACTGCCCGGCATCGATCAGCTGGGCGTCCCCGTTGATGTCAATTTTTAAGATGTAATTTTCACCTGATGGTGCTGCGCCTTCGACGATCAGCGCCGTCACCCCCAGACGCGCCAGGTCTGCAGCCACGGTCCCGCCCACGTTGCTTTCCTTGATACCGCCGGTCAGCGGGCTTTTGGCCCCGATCGAAAGCCGGCTGGTATTGATCAGCGGTGTTCCGCTCAGGTACCCCGGGGCAAATACGAGCTTATTTTCCGGCCCAAGGGGATCTCCGCTAGCCGGAACCTCATTGTTAATCAGGATCGATGTTAGGGCGCGACCGCCCAGAGCGACATAGTCCTCCGGTACGTCCCGGACACTGATCTTCTGACGGTTCATATCGACGGTTAGAAATTTCATGAAAGCCTCCTTTGCCAGAATCTGGCGGCAGGTGTTACACCTGCAGAATGAAAATTGCACTGGCGTCCTTAGTCTGGCGGATGGCCGTCTTCGTCCCAGCCATGCAGCCGGTAATAATCTTTCAGCATGATTTCCAGCTCTTGCCCGGTTATCCGTTTGCCGGAATCCTGCAGGGCCGTGTGCAGCGCTTTAGGCAGCCGCTCGTCTTCCGGCCCCATGCCCTCGCGCAGGTTGAACTTTCGGATCATGGTGGCAATGGCACCGGCCTTTTTTCTGAGGGTGGCTTCGTCGGCCTGCAGTCCGGTCACCCTGGGGATGATGTCGCCCAGGGTGTCCCACAGGTAAAAATCCCGGTAAAAACGACAGAGGATCAGGGTGTCGAAAATGGTCAGCCGGTCTTCAAACTCCAGGAACATCTCGGCCTTGCCCTCGATCTGCTCCGGCGCAATCATGCCGGCCAGCTCCGGCTTGTAAAAGGTTGCCCGCAGATGACAGGCACCACGGTCGGAGGTGGCATAGGCCAGCCCCATACCTTTGAGCGTCCGGGGATCGTAACCGGCCGGTTCCAGTCCTTTGACGTGTACAGCGATATCCTCGAGCCCCCATAGTCTGGCAGCGTGCTTGATCCCTTCGGCCAGCACGGCGCCGATCCCCTGCTTGCGCGCAATCCGGTGCAGTAATCCGGCGATGGCGTCCACGTCTCCGTAATCGATGGTATCATCGATTTTACCGCGGCGCGCCGCTTCGATCGTCAGACCGCAAAGGTTTCCGGCCGTAATCGTATCCATCCCCTGGCGGTCGCAGATGTCATTGAGGTAGGCAATTTCCTCGATGCTGTCGATCAGGCACAGCCCGCCGAAGGCATAGATGGTCTCATATTCCGGGCCTTCGATTTTCAACCCGGCATGACGCCCCTCTTTGACGGTGCCCAGCTGGCCGCAGGCCATGAAGCACTTGCCGCAGGCGTGGGGGGATGGGTCCATTTTTGCAATCAGCGCCTCGGCGCTGATCTTCTCCCACTGATCCCAGCTGCCGTCCTGCCAGTAGCGGGTCGGAAAGGCACCGGCGGTGTTGGTCATTTTAACCAGCATGGGGGTTCCCATGGTGCGGTAAGCATTGGCCGCGGCGTGGTCCTTAAATTCGGCCATAAATTCTTTGGAAAATTCCTTGACGGCTTTCTCGTCCGCATGGGCGCGTTTGCGGTTGCCGGTAAACAGGATGCCCTTGAGCTTCTTGGCGCCCATCACGGTGCCGGCCCCGGTTCGACCGGCCGAACGCCAGTAGTCGTTTTCCACCACCCCGAAGCGCACCAGATTTTCGGCCGCCGGTCCGATCACAACCGCCCCTTTTTTGCGATATTGCGCCTTGACGAAGCGCTCGTTGACGGCGTCCTCGGCGGCATAGGTCTCCATGCCCCAGATATCACCGGCCGCATGGAAATCGACGCCATCGGGGTGGACGGTCAGCACGGTCGGCTGCTCACATGCCCCCCTGATCACGATGGCATCAAAACCCGTCGCATCAATGGCATCCGGGGTCCGTCCGCCGGAATAGGATTCGGTGAACAGGCCGGTCAGCGGCGACTTGGAATAGACCCCGTAGCGGCAGGAACCCCAGAGGGTGCTGCCCGCCAGGGGCCCGTTGGTAAAAATCAGGTGATTATCCGGGGCCAGGGCATCGACACCGGCCGGGTTCATTTCCAGCAGCAGATGGGCTGCCAGGCCCTTTCCTCCCAGGTATTTTTCATAAACCAGCGGATCGACACGGCTGATCTCAAATTTCCGGGCGCCTAAATCGATCGCCAGTATTCTTTCATAAAATCCGTACATGCTATTTTCCTCCCTGTCCGCAATTGCGCGTAGGATTCCAGCATCGTCAGGCCCTTGCCGCCATGACACCGGCGACCGAAGCCTTGAAGGCCTGCAGCATCGCGTCGATATCTTCCTGGGTGTGGGCGGCGGAGAAGAAGGCCAGATGCATCCAGGGCAGGATAACATTGTTTAACCGGAAATGAAGCTGCAGCTCCGCCAGCGCATCCTGGTCCTGGCCCAGCAGATCGCGCGGGAAGACCGGCAGCTCCGCCTTGGCATGGATCTGGAACATGGATCCGATGCCGGTCATGCAGAAAGGGTAGCCTTTGGACGCACACCAGTCGTTGAACCCGTTGCGCAGAAATTCGCCTTTGGCCATCATGTCGGGATAAATGTGGCTGTTTTGCTGGAGGTACTTGAGCATGGCGGCACCGGTGGTCAGGGTCAGCGGGTTGCCGCTGAAAGTTCCGGCGGCCGAGAATCCGTCGTCGGTTTTCTGAGCGATGGCCACCATCTCTTTGGAGCACGCGACGGCGCCGATGGGCAGCCCGCCGCCGATAATCTTGCCGTAGGTCGCCACATCCGGCAGCACGCCGGTCAGCTCCTGACAGCCGCCCAGGGCCAGGCGAAATCCGGTAATCACCTCATCGAAATGCAGCAGCACACCGGCTTTGCGGGTGACATCGCGCAGTTTTTCCAGAAAGGCCGCATCGACGGTCAGCATACCGCCGCCCAGAACCGGCTCGATGGCCACGCCCGCCAACTCATGGGCATGCGCTTGTATTAATTGAAAAGCATTATCGTTAAACGGCAAAACCAGCACGGTATTTTTGGCGCCGTCAGGGATGCCGGCTGAGCCCGGCGACATGTGAGGACGGTCCTCCGGCCCCATGGTTTCGGGATCGGCAAATACGCTCCACTGGGCGTAGTCATGCCAGCCGTGGTAGCAGCCCTCGAACTTGGCAATCATGGGTTTGCCGGTAGCCGCCCGCATGAGGCGCCAGGCCAGCATGGTGGACTCGGTGCCCGTGTTGCAGACCATGGCAATTTCGGCGCAGGGCACGCATTCGATCAAGCGCCGGGTGAATTCGACCTCCCGGGTGTGGGGCATGCCGTAGCTCATCCCCCGCTCACACTGCTCGTGCAGGGCTTTCAGGACCGCCTCCGGCCCATGGCCCAGCACGTGCACCCCGAACGACATCGCACAATCAATATAGCGATTGCCGTCGATGTCCCAGGTGTAGGCGCCTTTGCTGTGATCGACATATACCGGGTAAGGCTCCATCTTGCGCGCCCCGCTGATCAGGCCGCCGGGAACCAGGTCTTTGGCCTGCTGCCAGAATTCACCCGATTTCGGTGTCCGGGTTCTCAACTCCTGTAATATGGCTTCTTTGCTGTTGGACATTGTCAAAAACTCCTTTTAAAAATTGGTCTAAGCGGTCATCGTATTTGTCGCCGGGATGCCCAGCGGATATCATCGATTTAAATCCCTTTTACCCCGGCTGTCGTTCCGAAATCAAGATGCACGGGAGCGCCGGTCATGGCCGCGGCATGGTCACCCGCCAGGAAGGCACACAGGTTGGCAACTTCTTGCGGGTAGATGAAGCGTGCGGCATCACCCTGGGGCAAATCGGTGAGCGCCTCCCTGAAAAACACATCCGGGTCCTTTGCATTCCTGGATGGTATTGCCGCCGTCGATCACAAACAATTGTCCGGTGATGTAAGTCGACTCATCCGAGGCCAGAAATGCAATCAGATCGCCGACCTCTGCCGGGGTTCCGGCCCGGCCCATGGGTGTGTTCTCTGCGGCAGTGCGTTCTTCTGCTGTGGATGACCCGGTGGCGATCCAACCCGGGGCGACATTGTTCACGGTAATACCGTGCCTGGCGACTTCGATGGCCAGGCTGCGGCTCATGCCGACCATGGCGGCCTTGGCGGCACTGTAAGCGGTCTCTCCCGGATTGCTCACCAGCGGTCCGGTAACCGATGAGATATTGACAATGCGGCCATACTGGTTTTTTATCATATGGGGCAACACCGCATGGGTGACGTTAAAGCAGGTATTCAGATTGCGCGCGATGGATTCATCCCATTCGTTCGGCGGTAAATCCGCCATCTGCAAAAAGGTTTCCTCTTTTCCCACCTGCACCATGCCGGCATTGTTGACCAGAATGTCGATGCGGTCGAAATCACGGATGACCCTGTCCACCAGCTGCATGACCTGTTCCCGATCCATGAGATCGGCCGTATAGCCGCTGGCCCGGCAGCCCCCGGCATTTAACGTTTTGGCCCTTTCAAATATGCGGTCGGTTGTCGACGTCAGGGCCAGCCTGGCGCCGCCACTGGCAAGGGTGCGTGCCGCGGCAAAGCCGATGCCGCTGTCACTGCCGGCGCCGGTGATGAGAGCAATCCGGTTTTGAAATCGCGTTTTAGCTGTCATGATTGGTCCCTGTTTAATTTTTATAGGATCCGTATTACCGCTCTTTCCGCGCGGCGGCGGCCAACTCAGCCATACACGCATCCCAGCCCTTCAGCAGCAGATCGATATCCTCTTTCGTGGTAACCGGTGACACCAGCATCATGTTGTGAAACGGGGTTATCAGAACACCGCGGTTGGCCAGGTAGAGATGGGTGTAAGCTATCAGGTCCCAGTATACCGCGGCTTTGGCTTCGGAGCCCTTTCTGGGCGGATGGGGCAGGAACTGCATTTCTGCCCGGGCGCCGCAGCGGGTCACGCTCCATGGCAGCGCGTGTTTTTCGATTGCCGCCTCGAGGCCGCTGGCCATACGATTAGCGCCGGCGATCATTTTCTCAAAGGCCTTCTCCGTGGCCACATGGGCCAGTGTCGCCCGTATGGCGTTGATGGCGAACGCATTGGCGGAAAGGGTCCCCCCGATTCCCAGCGGGTCGGAGACGGGTTTCCGCCCGAAGGAGGCATTGATTCGTTCTGCAATCCGGGCCGTGAAACCATAAACGGCGACGGGAATACCGCCGGCGATGGACTTGCCCAGGGTGATAAAATCGGGCTTCAATCCATGGGCCGCCGTGTAGCCGCCGGGGCCCGAAGAAAACGTGTGGGTTTCGTCAATAATGAGGTAGGCACCGTACCTGGTTGCCAGCTCACGCAGTTTGTCGTGATATCCCGGCTCTGGCAGTACCATGCCGCAATTGGTCATCACCGGTTCGGCCAGAATGCAGGCGACATCTTGATGGGCGAGGGCCGCTTCCAGGGCCTTTAAGTCATTAAACTCCACTACCCTCGCCACGGATTCCTTGACCAGTCCGGGGTTACTGTCGAATTCGGATCGCAACGTCACCTGTCCATGATCGTCCAGATGAACCAGGGCTTCGTCGAGGCTGCCGTGATAACACTCGTTAAAAACCAGCGTTTTGGGTCTTTGGGTCAGCGTCCGGCAGATGCGAATAACGTAGCGGTTGGCTTCCGTGGCCGTCATCGCCACCTGCCAATATGGCACACCGAAACGTCTGCCCAGTTCCCGGGCGATCCACGGGGCATCCTCACTGGGCAGCATGGTGGTAATTCCTTTGCGCACCTGCTCGGACACCGCCGCTGCGGTTTCAGGCGGCGAGTGGCCGAACATGGCACCGGTGTCGCCCAGACAAAAATCAACCAATGTATTGCCGTCGATATCCGTTACCCGGTTGCCGGAGGCGGAGTCCACATAAATCGGATGCGGTGAACCCCAATCGCTCATCCAGGGCATCGGCACCCCGTTTAGCAATACATCCTGAGCCTTTGAAAAAACGGCGGCCGATTTTGGGGTGCGTTTTTTGAAAAGCTCAACTTCCCGTTCCGTCAAGATTCTGAGCTGTTCTGCGCCAACAACTCGATTTGGCAGCATCTTTTGGACGCCTTTCTTTTCCGCGTATTTGAAGGAGAAAGTCTCTGACGCACTTCCTCCTAATTTGAAATCTCTTTTAGACCGGCTTCCAGGATGGCGAGGCCTTTTTCCAGCTGCTCATCGGTGATCACAAAGGGTGCCAGCACCCGCACGACGTTGCCATAGCTTCCGCAAACCAGAATCAGCAGCCCCTTGTCAAGACAATAAGCGGCCAGCTGCTTGGCCTCATCCGCGGCCGGTTCCTTGTCCGGGCCTTTGACGAATTCCAATCCCAGCATGGCGCCCAGCCCTCTGATTTCACCGATCAGGCTGAAATCCCTCTGCCACTTTTCAAAGCGTGTTTTGAGCTTTTCTCCCAGGGCGACGGCCCTGGCCAGCATGTCTTCTTCCTCGAAGACATCGAGCACCGCCAGGGCGGCGGCGCAGGCCACCGGATTGCCGCCGTAGGTTCCGCCCAGACCCCAGGCGTGCACGGAGTCCATGATGGCGGCCTTGCCGACAACCGCCGCCAGGGGCATGCCGGCCGCCAGGCTCTTGGCCACCACCACCAGGTCCGGCTCGACCCCCCAGTGTTCGATGGCAAACATCTTGCCGGTGCGTCCCATACCGCTCTGGATTTCATCGGCCACAAACAGGATGCCGTTGTCGTGGCAGATTTTCACCAGCTCCTGAAAATAACCCGGCGGTGGCGCAATGAAACCGCCTTCCCCCTGAACCGGCTCGGCCACAACGGCCGCCAGGGACTCCGGGTCAACCTGTTTGATGAAAACATCTTTGAGCTTGTCGGGGCCGACCGCGTCGCCGAAGGGCATGCGGTAGACTTCCGGTGCGAATGGTCCGAATTTCCATTTATAGGGCTTTACCTTGCTGGTCATGGTCATGGTAAGCAGGGTGCGGCCGTGATAGGCGTTATCGAACACCAGGATTGCCGGCCGGCCGGTGTAATAGCGCGCAATTTTCACCGCGTTTTCCACCGCCTCGGCCCCGCTGTTTAAAAACGCGGCTTTTTTGGGAAAGTCCCCGGGTGTGATCTGACAGAGTTTTTTGGCCAACCGCACGGCGGTCTCGTAGGGATTCACCATGAAGCAGGTGTGGGTCAGCTTCTCGGCCTGCGCCTTGATGGCAGCAACCACCCTGGGGTGGCTGTGGCCGATGTTCATGACGGCGATGCCGCCGGCAAAGTCAATGTATTCATTGCCGTCGACGTCGCACAGAATAGCGCCCCGGGCGGATTCGACAAATTGGGTCGTGACCGAGCCGACCCCGCCGGAAATAAAATCGGACCTTAGTTTAAGCAATTCCTCGTTTGATAAGTGGCCCATTGTTCCTCCCCTGATCGGCCTGGCGGCCGATTGCTATTAGTTATTGGTTATTTGAGAGCAGCCTACATCTGAAAGGTCAAATAACGCGAAACGAAAAACCAATAACGCGATTAAGCATTATTTCTTCTGTATTTTTTTAAACCCGGACTAAGCTTTTTGACAAAGCCGTTCCGCATCCTATCGAAATTCGGCTACTTTAAATTGGACATTCTAAAAATGATTACAAAATTTTAGATTTTGTTCGTGAGCAAGGCACGAAACGGTTAAAAAGCGGAGCGTACACGAAGTACGTGAGCAGTTTTAACCGTTTCGTAACGCCGCTCACGGACAAAAGATGAATTTTTGTAATCATTTTTTAGAAGCCTTCGATCTGGTGCGGAAAATAGTCCTCGCAGGTCCCCTCCCGGTAGACATCCGCCGTGGCGCAATGCAGGCCGCCGCCAAAGGGACTCACATCCGCAAACTCAACCGGTACAACTTCAAAGCCCAGCTTGTCAAACTGCTCCATCTGTTCTATTTCCTGTGCATCCACACAAATGGTTTTTGGATCCAGCACCAGCGTGTTCATGGACAACCACGGGCTGCAGAAGGACAAGGGTGGATAATCATCCAGGGCCGGTTTGGCGCATTCGACAACTTCCCAGTCGTTCTTTTTGAAGAAATCGAGCATGTGGGGTGTGAGCGGTTTGCGCTTGCGGTTGCTGAGCGCCAGCCCCGGGCGCAGCAAAACAAATGTGGCATCGATGTGAAAACCGTGCGCTTCATAAAACCAGATTGAATGAATGCGATGATTCGAAAAATGGCGCCGGAGCCAATCAATACCGGCCCTGTTGGTCACCGATGAATGATAGACAAAGAGATCCTTACCGGCCCGGCCGATATCAGCGGCGTCAAAACAGGGCTCCTTTTCCGTCAGAATCCAGTCGTGCGCATAGATCGCTTTTTCCTTTTCCTCCGGGCTCTTCTTTTCCCACTGCCGCCAGTAATCAGCTTTATAGGTTTCATCCGTCAGCCGCGGTTTGGGTGCAGCCTCCCATCTGAAAAAGGGGTCTTCTTTGAAATACTGCTCCAACAGCGGACGATAACAAAGATATTCAAACCAGCGGCTGCGCTGCGACATGGTGGCTTCTATAATTTCGTTACCGACGGTTAAAAGAAGATCCCTGGGCGGCATGCAGCCAAACATGGATTTTTGCTCCCAGTCGGGTGTCTGTACCGTCTGACTGAAATCCAACGGTGCCGGCCGGTCAACGCGGATGCCCCTGGCCTCCAGCAGGTTGGCAAAATTATCCAGCTGCTCGTTGGCCTTGGCTTCCATTTCCCGGGGCAACGGTCCATAGGTGCCCAGCGGAAAGCCGTGTTCCGGCCAGTCACGCTCGGTGGAAGGCTCCGGGGCCTGAACCATCGTTCCATCGGCGCGACCAACGATCACGTGTTTCAGCGGGTCCCACTCATTCCAGGAATTGACGACCGTTTTGGGTGACTTATTTTCTGTTGACATCATAACCTCCTTGACCAAACCGTAACGCGAGACCATGTCTAAACAGGGGGCCGCGTTGCGAAAATATGCAAAAAAAAGAGATAAATCAATAGATTAAATTACGCTTTGCCAGTGCAGGCATCATTGCCGGTGCCATCATAATTTTTATTGACTTTGGAATCAAGATAAATTAAATGAATATTCAATTAATTTCAATTTCCAATACCAGGTTTGGCCGACGATGACAACCCCAACCCAACATCAACGGCCAATGGCCAAAGCAGCGCTACGCAGCAGGCTTTCTCCGGCAACATTCAATGCAACATCAAAAAGTTATGCGATCTTATATAAAAGCCGACATCCGCAAACCTGAAATTCTTGAAAATTTTTATCACGTGCTGATCGAGGAAGGGTTTGAAGGGGCCTCCATCAACAAAATTGCCAGGCGCATGAACATCCACCCCAGCCTGATCATCCATTATTTTAAAACCAAAGAGAACCTGACCATCGCACTGGCGGATTACCTCATCGAAAAATACGAGGCGCCGGGATTCCTGGAGCTCGACCATATCCAGGATCCGGAAGAGCGCTTTCAGGCGTTGATCGACACCATTTTTTCATTTGAATGGTCCCGCACGATCGATCCCGGCCTGCATTTCGGATTTTACTATCTTAGCTTCAGAAACGCCCAAATACGAAAAGCATACGAAAAGATGCTACGGCGCTTCAGAGACTACCTGGTGCGCGAACTGGAGTTTTATGGTCAAAAAGGCATCGTACGCGTCAATAACACCAGAATGGCCGCGGATACGGTTGTCACCCTGATGGAAGGTCTGGAGTTTCACGCCCATTTTCTATCGGGCGGCCAACCCTTCGCCAAGTATGCCGGTTATACCAAACGCCTTGTACTGTCCATGTTGACAGGTGAAGCGTTTTCGACTGACGATGAATGATGTAAGCAATTGAAAGCTTCTCCAAAAAATTGCATCGAGAACCAAAGGAGAAAATCGCATGATTGATTTTGAGGACGACTACACCAGCGATTATAAAGGCCGGGATCTGAAAACCGCGCTGGCAGAGGCCCAGCAGATGGTGGACACGATCCTCACCCCGCCGGATCAAACCCCCCTTGAAACGCGCGAGGAAATTGCCCGCCAAACGGTTCGCAACTTTCGCGATCACATCAACAAAGGGTTTTTGGAGTACCGCAAATCCGTAACGGAAGCCACCAATTTTGCCATGACGGAATGGACCGGTCAGGGCTCGATCCTGGTGGATGCGCTCGACCGGGAGTTTCTGGATGTTCTCGGTGGTTACGGACTTTACTCCTACGGCATCCGACATCCCAAAATTGTCGCGGCGGTCAAAGCGCAGTTGGATCGTTCGCCCCAGTACAGCCAGGAATTGCTCGACCCCCTGCGCGCCCAACTGGCGCGGGTCATCGCGCTGATAACCCCGGGAAAGATTCAGTATGGTTTTTTTGCCAATTCCGGGACGGAGGCGGTGGAAGGCGCGATGAAGCTGGCCAAGCTTCACACCGGACGCAAGGGTTTTATTGCCATGCTCAAGGCCTTTCACGGCAAAACGCTGGGCTCGCTGTCTTTGATGGGCAAAAAAAACTTTCGCGCGCCGCTGCTGCCGCTTTTGGAGGGGGTTCGGCATGTTCCCTTCGGGGATGCCGCTGCAGTCGAGCAGGCGTTGGCGGCGGCCAGAGCGGTGGGGGATGATATCGCCGCGGTGGTGGCCGAACCCGTGCAGGGCGAGGCCGGGGCCGTAGTGCCGCCCGATGCGTACTGGCCGCGGTTAAGGGAAATCTGCAACCATTACGGTGTGCTCTTGATTGCCGACGAGGTTCAAACCGGCATGGGCCGCACCGGCGAGATATTCGGCGTGGACCACTGGCAGGTGGCACCCGATATTCTCTGCCTGGGCAAGGCCCTGGGGGGCGGCGTGGTGCCCATGTCGGCCTTTTTTTCGACCGCCAAAATATGGGAATGCATGGAACCCAATCCGTTTATGCACACCACGACCACCGGGGGCAACCCCCTGGCCTGTTCAGCCGCCCTGGCGGCCATCACCGTCTTGCTGGAAGAAGACCTGGCCGGGCAGGCCAAAGCCAAAGGCACCTATATGCTGGACCAGTTGAGACAGCTTCAAGACCGCTATCCCGGCGTGCTGGCCAGTGTTCGCGGCCTGGGGTTGTTAATCGGTATGGAGTTTCCCACCGACGGTATCGGCTACAAGGTCGCCGCCGGTCTTTTTTCCCGCGGCGTGCTGGCAGCCGGCACATTGACCAATGCCAAGACCATTCGGATTGAGCCCGCGCTCAATGTGCCGCAGGAAATCCTGGATGAGGTCCTCAACCGGCTCGAAGATGTCCTCAAAACCATTGAAATGCCGAAGCGGGTTGAACCCATGAACCTGTATGCCGGCCAGGTCCTGCATGTGGATCTGACGGCCGGCGAGATCCGGCCCAAATCCATAAACAGGCAGTGGCTGCAGGACTATATCGGCGGCTGGGGTCTGGCGGTCAGATATTTTACCGCGGAAGTGAACCCCCAAACCGACCCCCTGTCAGCCGATAACGCCCTGGTCATCATGACCGGCCCCCTGTGCGGCACGCTGGCGCCCACAGCCTCTCGCACCAGCCTGGTTTCCAAGTCGCCCCATACCGGAACCATTTTCGAAACCAATGTGGGCGGCGCCTTCGGGCCGGAGCTTAAATTTGCCGGCTATGACGGCATCGTTATCACCGGCAAAGCCGAGCATCCCGTATACCTGCGGATCGAGGATGACAGGGTCAGCCTGGAAGACGCGCAACCCTGCCGGGGAAAAGGAATCTTTGAAACCGAACAATGGCTGGCCGGGGAAATGGGCCACGGTGTCAAAAGCCTGAGCATCGGACCGGCCGGCGAAAATCTGGTGACCTACGCCTGTATCGGATCAGAGGCCTATCGTCAGATGGGGCGCGGCGGTGCCGGCGCGTTGTTTGGCGCCAAAAACCTCAAGGCGATTGCCTGCCGGGGCACCGGCGGTGTCCAGGTCGACAACCTGGGTGTTTTTTGGGAAAAAGTTACCCAGCACAAGGAATCCGATCTGCTGACCAGTGCAAATCTGTGGGCCAAAAATGACGGCACCCCGATGCTGATTGATGTGACCAATGAAATGGGCATTCATCCGACCCGTAACTATAGCGCCGGTGTTAACCCCAAGCGGCGCGCCCTGGATTCAGAAGCGATCAATGCGGTCAAGATCGGGGATCGCGCCTGTGCTTCCTGCCCCCTGGGCTGCGGCAATTTTACATCGATCAATGGGGTTCAAATGGAAGGACCGGAATACGAGACCCTGTGCCTGGGCGGATCGAATTGCGAGATAAACGACATGGAGCAGGTCATGCGCTTCAATCGGCTTTGCGATGATCTGGGACTGGACACCATGTCGGCCGGCAGCACCATCGGGCTGGCCATGGAGCTGGGCGAGGCCGGTGTCAAGGATTTCGGGTTGAAGTTCGGCCAGACAGCAGACTATCTGAAGGTGATTGCCGAAATTGCGAACCTGTCCTCTGCCCGCGGCCGGGATCTGGCCCTGGGAGCCGCCCGATTGGCGCAAAAATACGGTGCGCCTGAAAGAGCCGCCCACGCCAAAGGATTGGAGATGCCGGCGTATGATCCCAGGGGCAGTTACGGTATGGGCCTGGCATACGCCACCAGCGAGCGCGGTGCCTGCCATTTGAGGGCCTTTACCATATTTGCCGACGACCCCTTTAAACTCAGGGCGATGGCACGGGATGTGATCGATGGGCAGAACCTCAATGCGGTCAAGTGGTCCATGTGCTTCTGTGATTTCTGGGGATCGATTGATACAACTGTGATGGCCGACATGCTGGCCGCCGGTCTGGGTCGCCAGGTTTCGGCACAAGACCTGGACAGGGCCGGCGAGCGAATTTGGAACCTGATCCGGTTGTTTAATCTCAGGGCCGGTTTTACGGCAGCCGACGACACCCTGTCTGAAAAAATTACCCGGCAGGCGCTGAAAGACGGGCCCCATGCCGGCAGGGTTTTGAAAGCGGAAGACCTGGCGGAAATGAAAGGGCTTTACTACTACCTGCGCGGCTGGGATGAGGACGGAAAGCCTACAGCAGAGAAACTGCAAGCGCTTCGGTTGCAGGAAATTTAAAATATAACCGCTACGGAGAATTTAAATGGAAAAGCACCTGTTGGCAATACCCAATCGCTGCACCGGTTGCAATCGTTGCACCTATGTGTGCGCTGCCGCCAAAGAGGGTATGTTCGTGCCCTCCAAGGCGCGGCTCAAAATCAACAATTTTCCGCTTGAAGGATATTCGGTGCCGAGCATTTGCTTTCAATGTCCCAAACCGGATTGTCTGGAGGCCTGTCCCGAGGGGGCCATCTATAAAAACGAACGCGGTGTCGTCGCCGTCAATGTTCCAAAGTGCAGTGGCTGCGGCGACTGTGTGGCCGCATGCCCCTACGGCATGATCGAGCAATACGGATCCGGCAAAGCGTATAAGTGTGACCTGTGCGGCGGCAATCCGATCTGTGTGACCGAGTGCCATTACGGTGCCCTGGTTTTTAAAGAAGCCGATAAGATTTCGCTCAAGCAAAGGGGAGCCCAGATGAAGCAGCGCATCACCGAGGGCGCTCCTGCGGATAAACGCTATCAGCTGGCCGTCAGCATTCTCAGGGACGCGGTTCGGGTTCCGCGCACCGCCGGATATTTAGGTTGATCAAAAGCCGAATTGGTGATTAAAGATTAAGGGGCCAGGGAACAAATGATGGCAGCCGGATGCCGACATGAGGGATCGGCCGCAGAGATAAACAAGCGGTTGGTTTTGACTGGCGTTGACGGGGGCACAGATGGACGTGCTGCCATCTTTGAGACAATAATCAGATTCGAGCGCATGCTTTTGGGAATAGGCAGATGAACGCCAAAAAACAAAAGGGTTTATCCGTTCAGAATATCAACAAACGATTTGCCGATGTAGAGGCCCTGGTGGATGTTTCCCTGGATGTCCGGGAAGGTGAGTTTTTTACCCTGCTGGGGCCTTCCGGATGTGGCAAAACCACATTGCTGCGCATCGTTGCCGGATTGGAACTGCCGGATACCGGTCGGGTAATTTTGGGCGGTCAGGATATTACGGCGCTGCCGGCCACCAAACGCCAGGTGAACACGGTATTTCAGAGTTATGCCCTTTTTCCCCACCTTAATATTTTTGAAAATGTGGCCTTCGGCCTGCGCGCCCGCAAGTATCCCCAGAATGAAGTGAAAAGCCGGGTCAACCGCCGCCTGGAAATGCTGGGATTGGAAGAAATGCCCGAACGCTTCCCCCACCAATTATCCGGCGGCCAGCAGCAGCGGGTGGCGCTGGCAAGGGCCCTGGTCAATGAACCCGATGTATTGCTGCTGGATGAGCCCATGTCGGCCCTGGACGCCAGACTGCGGGCCCAGGTGCAGGTTGAGTTGCGGCGGCTGCAGCGCAAGCTGGGTCAGACATTTATCCTGGTGACCCACGACCAGGCCGAGGCCCTGGTGGTTTCCGACCGCCTGGCGGTTATGAGCGAAGGCCGCATCATTCAGTTCGGCACCCCCAAGGAGGTCTACGAGCAGCCCAAGACCCGTTTTGTGGCTGAATTTCTGGGCGCCGCCAATTTGATTAAGGGCCAACGCTCAAATGAAGGTATTGATACCGACATCGGTTTTTTTCATCTGACCGGTCAGCCTGCATGGGAGCGCGGTCCAGTGGCCATTCGTCCCGAAAGGATTCGAATTGCGGCCAATCCGCCGCAAAAGAATGGCGTCAGGGCGCGCGTTCGCGAGGCGATTTATCGGGGAACCAACCTTGATCTGTGGTGTGAACCGGGTCCTTTGCGAGTGCGCACGACAGCCCAACACAATTATGAGCCTGGTGAGGAGGTCTGGCTGGAGCTCCCACCGGAAGGTCTGGTGATCTTGGATGAATAAGTTACTCGTCTGGTACGGCGAGCTGACCACCCGGCAAAATCTTGCCAAACGGGGTCTACTTTTCCTGGGGGCCGGAATGCTGTGGCTGATGGTATTTCTGGTCTTACCGGGATTGGTTCTGATTGCGGTCAGTTTAATCACGCGGGGAGCCTATGGACAGCTCGAGTGGATTTTTACCATCGAAAATTATAAGCGTCTGGCCGGTTTCAGCCTGTTCGGGTGGACTGCAGACTATATTATCATCGTATTTCGCTCCGTTTGGGTTGCTTTTATGACCACGTTGATTTCGGTGGTGCTTTCCTATCCGCTGAGCTTTTTTATTGTCGCCCGGCCTCCGCGCAGCCGCTATTTCTGGCTTACCCTGGTGATCATTCCCTTCTGGACCAATATGGTCATCCGCACCTATGCCTGGTTTTTGATTCTGGCGCCGGAGCTTCCCCTGGCCAAACTGGCCACCTTTTTGGGGTTTATACCGGCGGGGTCCCCGCTGTATCCAAATTCCTTTGCCGTCTACCTGGGAATGGTCTCCATGTTTCTGCCGTTTGTGACCCTGCCCCTGTATGCCAGTGTCGAGCGCCTGGACTGGACCCTTGTGGAGGCGGCCCAGGATCTGTATGCTTCCAGGGTGCGGGTTTTCATGCAGGCTATTTTACCCCAGACCCTGCCGGGGCTTTCGGTGGGTATCATTTTAACATTTGTGCCGGCCATGGGGATGTTTGTTGTACCGGATCTGCTCGGTGGGTCCAAATATATGCTGGTGGGCAATCTCATCCAACAACAATTCGGCGCCAGCCGAGACTGGCCGTTTGGTGCGGCCATCAGCATCGGCCTGATGGTTCTGACCATGATCAGTCTTCAGCTTTATCGGCGCCGAAGCAAAGAGATTGAATTCATATGAAGAAGCCCAGCCCATTGATTACCGTCGTGGCCCTGGCTACCGTCGGCTTTCTGTATCTTCCGCTGGTGGCCGTGGCCGTCTTTTCGGTAAACGCCACGCGCTACGGATTGGTTTGGCGGGGCTTTACCCTCGACTGGTACATCAAGCTTTTTCAGAATGAATTTATCCTGGAGGCCGCCTGGAATACGCTGGTACTGGCAGTGGTCTCAACTATTGTGGCCACCATTCTGGGAACGGTCCTGGCCGTCGGCATGGACCGTTTTCCCTGGAGCAGAAAAGCCAACACTTTCCTCGACCTGGTCTTACACATCCCGGTGGTGATTCCGGATATTATTCTGGCGGCCGCCCTGGTGGTGGCCTTCGGGCTTTTGCGGTTTGCGTCATCGGTATTTGAGCCGGGGCTGCTCAATATGATCATCGGGCACATCACCTTTCAAATTTCTTTTGTTGCGCTGGTGGTGCGCAGCCGACTGGTGAGTATCGGCCGGGATGTCGAAGAGGCGGCCCGCGATCTTTTCGCCGGCACACCGTATTTGTTGTGGCGGGTGACGCTTCCGCTGCTGCTGCCGGGGATTGTGGCCGGTGCCATGCTGGCCTTTACCCTTTCCCTGGATGATTTCGTTATCAGTTTTTTCACGGCCGGACCCGAATCGGTCACCTTGCCGCTGTTTATTTTTGCGGCGGTACGGCGCGGGGTCACCCCCCAGATCCATGCGCTGTCCACCCTGGTGGTGTTGATTACGGTTATCCTGATCATCGGTATGGAACGATTTACCCGCAAATGATGGTTGGATTGAGGCAGGAATTGAAATGGCTTTAGAGGTTATTCGTTATTTGTTCAGGCAGATTAATGATGATGTGAGTTGATCATGACCCATCGGCCGGATCGTTTGTGATCGGCGCAATAACAGCTGGTTTTGAACGGTGAATGCATAACAGCAAACGTCCAATTGATCATTGTCGTTCAATTGGAGCAACGGAAAGGAGGTAACAATGAAAAAATTTATTTTGCTGATGGTGGCCCTATCGGTTGTTTGCGGTGCAACGATTGTCGCCGCTGAACAGGAGCTGAAGATCTTCATCTGGTCGGAATACATGGATGAAGAGAACATGCCCAAAGAATTTGAAAAGGCCACGGGGATCAAAGTGCGGCTGGATCTTTACGAATCCAACGAAGATATGATGGCCAAACTGCAGGCCGGTGGTGTTGCCCAGTATGACCTCATCGTTCCATCGGATTATATCATGCCCAGCCTGATCAATCTGAAGCTGATTCAACCCCTGGATCACGCCAAGATTCCCAATCTGAAGAATCTGGGGTCTAAGTTTCAGCAGACCACCTTTGACCCGGGCAACAAATATTCAGTCGGCTATCAATGGGGAACCGTGGGCCTGATGTATCGCAAGGATCGAATCAAAGACGAAGATGCCCAGAGCTGGGCCATTATTTTCGATCCCAAAAAAGACCCGGGTCCCTTTGCACTGATCGACTCGGTGCGGGAAATGATGGGGATCGCGTTGCTCTACCTTGGATACGATTTCAACAGCATTGAACCAAAAGAACTCAAGGCCGCATCTGATCTGCTGATTCAGACCAAGAAGCGCCAATCCTGTCTGGGATTTAAAGGCGGCGTCGGCGGAAAAAACGATGTCGTTGCCGGCGCTGCTGCGGCAGCCATTGTGTACAACGGGGATGCCATCCAGGCCATCGCCGAGGATCCAAAGAAACTGGGTTTCGTGGTGCCCAAAGAAGGCAGTGAGGTATGGTTGGATTCCATGTGTATTCCGGCCAAAGCTCCCAACCCGGATGCCGCCCATAAATGGATCAACTGGATACTGGATCCCAAAGTCAATGCATCGCTTTCCAACTACAACCATTTTGCCACGCCCAATGATGCAGCCAAGCCTCACCTGAATAAAGAGGATTTGGAGAATCCAGGCGTATGGCCTCCGCCCGAGATTATGAAAACGCTATATTTCACCAAGGATCTGGGCAAAGACAACCGCATCATGGATGAAGCGTGGACGCGAGCGAAATCCCATTAACACGCCTATGGGTGGTGTGATTTCCCAGGATTCGGACTGAATCCAGGAGACTTTGCGCCGGACAAACCGGAAAAGGGGGGTCGGTATATACGGCCTCCCTATTTTAACTTTCAAGTAGCGACCGTGCGGATCGGGTTTTGGCCGGCGGGCGATGTGACCGTTACAACGCCAACCGTTTTACCCGCCGGGAGGACACTCCCGGTCGGGGCACAAAAAATGACAGGGATTCGATAGGGAAAAGAATGAAGAAAATTGTTATTATCGGGGTGGGTGCCCAGGGCAGCACGATTGCCAGACGAATGGATGAACATCCGGCGGTATCTGAAATTATTTGTGCGGATTATGATATTCAGGCTGCGGAAAAACTCAGCAAATCGCTGAAAAAGGCAACCGCCGCCAGGCTTGACGCCAGGAACCTGAATAATGTCATCCAGGCCGCCAACGGCTGTGACCTCGTCGTAAACGGGCTGCCCCTGCAGTATAACCTGGTCATCATGGAGGCGGCCCTGGCGGTGAAGGCTTCTTATCTGGACATGGCTGGCCCCATGGAAGATATCGGTTTTGTTGATAGCTACCGGTTGATTTTTTCGCAATGGCATGAAAAATTCAAAGAAAAAAAGCTGACGGCGATGGTCGGCTGTGGATCTTCGCCCGGCCTGGCCAATATCATCGCACGCGAATCTGTGGATGAGATGGATTCCTGTGATCATATCGGTATTTATATCTACGAGGGCGTGTGGGCCACGCGCTATACACCCTTCTGGTGGTCACCGGAAGTGGCCTTCGGGGATATGGCCTACAACACGTTTCGATTTGAAAACGGTAAGATCATAGAAGATGCGCCCTTCAGTCGCCCGGTGATGATGCGATTCCGTGGAATCGACCAGGAGATTCGCATGGTAGATCATGAGCATGATGAGCCGGTCACCATGGGATTGCTTTCCGATAAAGTTCTTAAAGGTGTTAAAAGCATCGAGTTTAAATATGGCGGCCCCCATGTAGAGCTTTCCGAATCCCTTTACCGGCTCGGACTGCTGTCAAAGGATCCGGTAAACGTCAACGGGGTTGATATCGTTCCAATGGATCTGGTGCTCAAACTGTGCCCGCCGGCCCCGAAATTTCCGGATGAAATCAAGCAAATACTGGATGAAGGGCTGGTGATGGAGGAAGGTGCATTTTTGGTGCGGGTTGATGGAACCAGAGACGGTAAGCGACTGCGAAGCGACTCTTATGTCAACGCACCGGGATTGGTGGAAGCCTTTGAAACCAGTGGTCTGAGCCATGAAGCCTATTTGACGGGACAGTGTGCCGCGGTTTTTGTAAGGATGATGGTAGACGATGCCTTTGCGGACAAGGGGCTGTTTGTCCCGGAGCAACTCCCCGCCGATGCGCGCCGTTATTGCTTCCGGAAACTTACCGCATTGAAAATAACCGTCGACAACAGCATTGAATTGCGCAACGCCCCATAAAAGGGGATTGGCCGTGCGGTGGCCAACATCAAAAAGCTGCCACCGCAGATAAAGAAGCTGGGGGTTAGAATCGACTGGAGCGGGTCCGGGTGTCTGGTATCAGAAGACGGAAGTCAGGGGACAGACGCCAGACCGTAACTGCCGGAAAAAAGCGAGGTCCCTGTCTGACCTCTGTCATCTGTTAACGTAAGCCTTAAACCTTTTTGAACCTGCATTCCGGTTGCAACCTTTACTAATCTCCCGTTAAACCTCTTCCAGGCTTTCCTTGCGCTTCTGGAGCAGGTTGTCCAGCCAGTCCGGGTTCATCTCCGGTACGGAAGAAAGCAGCAGCTCGGTATATTCGTGGTGGGGAGGCGTTAAAATTTCTTTTTTGACACCCTGCTCGACAATGCGGCCCTGCAGCATGACCACAATTTCATCGGAGATGGCTTTGACCGTTGCCAGGTCATGGGTAATGAACAGATAGGAGACCTTCAGCTTGTTTTGGAGGTTCTGCAGCAGTTCCAATATGCCCTCGGCCACCAGCTGGTCCAGCGCGGATGTGACCTCATCACAGATGATCAATTCCGGGTTGGCTGCCAGTGCCCGCGCAATGCAGACGCGCTGCTTTTCACCACCGGAGAGTTCCGTCGGCAGTCTTTCGATGTAGTGGTCCGGCAATTCGATCATGTTCAGCAGCTCCAGGATCCTGTCTTCACACTCCTGGCCGCGCATACCGAAGTAAAAGGACAGCGGGCGGCCGATGATCTTGCGGATCTTCTGCCTGGGATTCAGCGCCGTATCCGGCATCTGATAGATCATCTGCATTTGCCGGAGGCTTTCGCGGGTACGGGATTTTAAGGCCGGCGGCAGTTCTTCGTTGCGGTATAAAATTCTCCCGGTTGCCGGTGGCAGCAGGCCGGTAATCACCCGGGCCAGGGTGCTTTTGCCGGAGCCGGATTCCCCCACCAGGGCGACGGTGCGACCGCGTCGCACCTTGAGATCGATGTCTTCCAGGACCATATCCTTGCCGGTGTAGCTGGCCGAAACGTTTTGCACTTCGAGAATCACATGCTTTTCCGAGGCGGACAGATCCTTTTCTTCCCTGAGGGTCCGCACGGAAAGCAGCTCGCGGGTGTAGTCCTCTTTCGGGTTGGCCAGCAATTCTCTGGCATTGTTTTCTTCGACCAGCTCGCCGTAGCGCAGTACCATGATGCGGTCGGCCAGCTGGGCCACCACGGCCAGGTCGTGGGTGATGTAGATGGCCGCCGTGTTGTATTTGCGGGTAATGCTTTTGATGGCGGCCAACACCTCGATCTGGGTGGTAACATCCAGCGCGGTGGTCGGTTCATCGAAGACAATGATGTCAGGGCGGCAGGCCATGGCCATGGCCACCATGGCGCGCTGCAGCTGGCCGCCGGAGACCTGGTGCGGGTAGCGATACCCGATTCTTTCGGGATCCGGCAGCAGCAGGTTTCTATAAATCTCAACGGCGTTATGGGCCGCCTCGGCAAAGCTCATCAAGCCGTGCTTGACCGGTGCCTCGGCATACTGTTTGATGAGCCGGTGTGCCGGGTTGAAGGAAGCGGCGGCACTCTGGGCCACGTAAGCAATTCGCCTGCCGCGGACGGACTTTTTTACCTGCGGCTTGGCATCAACCAGCTCGGTGCCGTCGAAAACGATGGACCCGGATGCGATCCGGCAACCCTGGCGGGTGTAACCCATGGATGCCATCCCGATGGTGGATTTGCCTGCGCCGGATTCCCCGATCAGTCCCAGAACTTCACCGCGGTCGAGGGTTAAATCAATGCCGTGCACGATCTCGATCCAATTTTCATCCGTGAAACCCTCGATGACGAGTTTCTTCATCTCAAGTAAATTTGTCATCTTATTCTCTATTTCAATAGAAATGTCTAATGCATAATGACAAATGACTAATTGTGGAAATCGCTTCGCTCAATCTTATTTATAGCCTCAAAAGTTAATCGCTTATTCCCCAAATAAATTGTAGTTGGCAACAATCATATATTAAGATAGATAGAATTCCTTCATTAGACATTAGTCAATAGTCATTAGTCAATCTTTAAGCCCGCTGGCAACGTGCAGAAACCAGTCGACGATGAAATTTACGCCCACCGTCAGGAAGGCGATCGCAGCCGCCGGCCATAGCGGTGTAAAAATCCCAAACGTAATCGCACCCGAATTTTCACGGACCATGCCGCCCCAGTCCGCTGTCGGGGGCTGAATCCCCAAACCCAAGAAGCTGAGGGCGGCGATGAATAAAAACACGAAACAAAAGCGCAGGCCGAATTCCGCCACCAGGGGCGGCAGGGCGTTGGGCAGGATTTCGTGACGCATGAGCCACCAGATGCCCTCGCCGCGCAGCCGGGCGGCTTCGACATACTCCATGACCTCGATATCCATGGCGACGGCCCGTGACAGGCGATATACCCGGGTGGAGTCCAGCAAAGCGATCACCACGATCAGCTTCGGGATGGAGTTGCCGACCACCGCCAGCACCACCAGGGCAAAAATCAGGACCGGAATGGCCATCAGGATGTCCACCAGGCGGCTCAATATCAAATCGACCCAACCACCCAGCGTGGCCGCGAAAAATCCGCAGCTGATCCCGATGGCAAAGGACAGCATCGTAATCACAAAGGCGATAAGTATGGTATTGCGGGCGCCGTAGAGCATGCGTGTAAACATGTCGCGCCCGATATGATCGGTGCCCAGAAGATGTTCGCTGCTCATCGGCATCCAGACATCACCCACCTGCTCGGTCTCACTGTAGGGAGCAATTACCGGGGCCAGTGCGGCAGCAGCGATATTCAACAGGATCATTGCCAGACCGATACGCGCAATGGCAGGTGATTTTCTGAGCAACTTAAAAAAAGACATTCAAAGCCTCGCTTTATCTTGGATTTCGCAGCCTGGGGTTGCTGATAATGGAAAGTACATCGGCGGTCAGGTTGAGTCCGATGTAAACCGACGCAAATATAAGTCCACAGGCCTGGACCACGGGGATGTCCCGTTTGGAAACCGAGTCCACCATCAGCTGGCCCAAGCCCGGGTAGACAAATACCACCTCCACGATAACCACACCGACGACCAGATAGGCCAAATTGAGGGCGATCACATTGATCACCGGTGAGAGCGCATTGGGAAAGGCGTGCATGACGATGACCCGGGTACGCTGAATTCCTTTTAGTCGCGCCATCTCGATAAAGGGGCTGGCCAGGATATTGATGATGGCCGCCCGCGTCTGGCGCATCATGTGAGCCACGACCACCAGTGTCAGGGTCAGGCAGGGCAAAACAATGGCGTAAATTTTCTCCCAGAACGACATCTGGGCGTTGATATTGGATATGCTCGGAAAAATGATCAATTGCACCGAGAGCAGGGCAATCAAAATATAGGCCACAAAAAATTCCGGAAACGAAATGGTGCTGAGGGTGGCCATGGAAATGATGCGGTCAAACAAGCTGTTGCGGTAGAGAGCGGCGATGATCCCCAGCAGGATGGCGATCGGGACGGCGATCACGGCGGCCGAGATAGCCAGAAACAAGGTGTTGGCAAAGCGCCAGCCCACCAAATCGGCCACCGGCCGGCCGTTGGCCAGGGATTTACCCATATCCCCTTTCATTAAATCGCCGAGCCAGGCAATATAGCGCTCGTGCGGTGGGAGATCGAGCTTGAGTTCCTTGCGAAAGGCGGCCACGGTTTCCGGCAGGGCATTCTGCCCCAGGATTTCCTCTGCCAGATCACCGGGCAGGGCTTCCACGCCCATAAAAAAGATGATCGAGATGGCAAACAGGGTCAGGATGCCCAGGCCGATCCGCTTGAGAATCAATCCATACACATTGTCCATTTTATCGCGTCCTAATTCTATCGGAACAATTTAGATGCTGCCGTCCCGTTAAACAGCACGGGACGGCAACCAACGGTCTATTAGGCGAACCACCAGCGCTCAGGGGCGCGCATGCCATCCATTTCCCAGTCGGCCGCGACGTTTTCAAACATGACGTTCTTACCGGTGGCCGTCAGGTCGTAGGCGAACATCGGCACCACGGTGGCGCCCTCGTCGCTCACGATTTTCTGGCATTCGAAATACAATTCGCGCCGTTTGGCGTCATCGAGTTCGGCACGGGCTTCGACGAGAAGCTTGTTGAAGCGTTCATGCTTCCAGAAGGTATCGTTCCAGCCGGCATCGGCGGCATAGGCGGTGGCGAACATCCAGTCCTCGGTGACACGGCCGCTCCAGAAGCACATACACCATTCTTTTTTCATCCAGACGTTGCTCCAGTACCCATCATCGGGCTCCTTGACAACGTTGATGTTGACACCGGCCTTGGCGGCATTCTCTTTGTAGATAACCGCAGCATCAACTGCGCCGCCAAAGGCGGCATCGGCGGCATGCAGGTTGAATACGTGCCCTTCCAGGCCGGCCTTTTTCAGATAAAACTTGGCCTTGTCCGGATCGTATTTTCTCTGGGGCAGATCGGCGGCGTAGTAGCGCTGGTTCCTGCCGATGGGATGATCGTTGCCCACGGTTCCCAGGCCGCGCAATACGGTTTTCACGATCTGCTCGCGGTCGACGGCATATTTCAACGCCAGGCGGGCGTCGTTGCTGTCATAGGGCTTGATGGTCGTGATCATCGGGACCGTATAATGCTTGGTGCCGTTGCCGACGATGGTTTTGAGTTCGGACATTTTTTTGAGCAGATGAAAGGTCTTGCGCTCGCAGCGGTTCATGGCATCGATTTGTCCGGTTTTGAGCGCGTTGGTGCGGGCATTGACATCCGAGATGGCGATGGTTTCAATCTCGTCAAAGTGCGCCCGGCCTTCCTTCCAGTAGTTGGGGTTGCGCTTGGTAAACACCCTGACTCCCGGTTCATGGCTCACCAGCATGTAGGGACCGGTTCCGATCCCCTTCTCAAGGTCGGCGCCTTTGGTGCCGGCCGGGATCATGGACAGATGATACTCGCTCATAATAAAGGGGAAGTCGGCGTTGCCGCCCGTGAGTTCAAACACCACCGTGTCCTTGCCGTCGGCTTTGATGTCTTTGATGGGATCGACAATGCCTTTGGCGGCCGATTTGGAATCCTTGCCACGGTGATGATTGATGGACCAGACCACATCTTCCGCATCCAACGTTTTGCCGTTGTGGAACTCGACGCCTTTGCGCAGCTTGAAGGTCCATTTAGTGGCATCCGGTGAGGAATCCCAGCTTTCGGCCAGTTCGGGGATCGGTTCGGATTTGTAGTTGGTTTCCACCAGGCTGTTTCTGAGCTGACGGTTGGCCATCTGGGGGACCATGTCCGGCAAGGTGCCCGGGTCCAGAGAATCGGTGGTGGAACCGCCGGCCAGACCCATCCGAAATCGTCCGCCTTTTTTGGGTGTGGCGGCTTTGGCCGGGGTGGACAGCAAGGCCGGTGATACCGCCGCCATCAGGCCCAGGGCCGAAACCCGGGCAATAAAATCGCGGCGCGAAATTTTCCCATTGGTCAACAACTGCTCGAGTTCTTTTAGCTTTGACATGATTTTCCCTCCTTTTAGTTGGCCGGCAGGTACAGTACATCAATCCGGTCGGTTAGGGTTAGCGGTTGTTTTTGAGTTGATTTAGGCCTTTCCGATTGCCACAGGATCGGGGCTTATTTCAAGCGATTCCGCCTCGATGTCCTCTGTATCGATAAGATTGAGAATCTGGTTCATCGCCATGGCAAGCAGTTGAACGTGATCCATCTCGAGGTCGGCCAACTCACTGATAATTTTCTTTTCAATCGGGTCCGGGATGCGCTCACTCATCGTCTTTCCGCTGGCGGTCAGCGTAATTAAGGCGACGCGCCGGTCCCCTTCTTTTCGCACGCGCTCAATCAGATCTTTTTTTTCCAGACGATCGATAATGCCCGTCATGTTCGACGGGGTGACATACATCAAGCGACTCAGATCGGCTGACGACATGGACCCATTGTTCAACAAAAGGCGAATGACCAGACTCTGTTGACCCGTTAGCCCGAATTGTCGGCTCATTTTTTGGGAGTCAAGATAGACGGCCCGGACGAGTTTGCGGATCGACCCCACAATGTCGGTAATGAAGCCCTCGTTTTGAGGATTCATTGGTAACCTCCGGTTCGAAACCTAGGTTTCATAATATGTTTATGTATTAATTGTCAATGCTTTAATTATATGAATATAAATCATAAAAATTTATATAATCAATTATTACAATTCATTACAAGAAACTGCTGGCCGCTGCAGCGCATGTGGAGAGGATCTTTCCAGGTCGATCGGTGGGGGGATGTTTTTAGCCTCCGTCTTTTGGTTTTGCGGATGTTGGGCCCGACAAATAAGTTCCAAAATTATTGACATCCCCGCAGAGGAGACGGGGTCAGAAGATCAACCCAGGCCTAATTTCTGATCGTCATGCCGGACGTGGTCCGGCATCCAGAAAGGTAATGGCTTGAGAAAGTACTGGCTTCCGGGTCAGGCCCGGAATGACGCTACGGAAGTAATTATGGCATTTGATATGATGAGACCCACTTCCACGCGGGAATGACAAACAGCTGCCGTGCTAAATTAAACGAAGCAACTTCATTTCCGGTTAGAATTCAAAAAATACCTTGACACTTGAATATATTGAGTATTAATATATTCAATATTAAAACAATTAAAAATATAAAATTTTAATGAGTCAACACTTTAGCGCGGTATCCGCGTCCCAAGGATAAAGAGGGATGGGATCCCACCAAAAGTGTTCAATACGGCTCAAAGGACTGCCTTTTATGATCGAACCCACGCCAACACAACATCATTTGGCCCTGCGCAGGGGTGATTTCGCCAACCTGGCAGAGGCACTCGACTATGCGGCCGGGGGCAAAACCGGCTACAACTTCTATAACGGCACCGGTAAATTAGCGGTTGTGCTTCCCTACCGGGAACTTCGTAAACAGGCCCGCTCTTTAGCACGCCGCTTGCTGGGGCTCGGCGCCCGCCGAAGAGCCCGGGTGGCGCTGGTGGCCGATACCCATCCCGACTTTATGCGCTATTTTTTTGCCTGTCAGTATGCCGGCCTGGTGCCGGTGCCGCTGCCGGCACCCATCCAACTGGGAATCCGCCAGGATTATATCGGACAGCTGCAAGGTCTGCTCCAGGCCTGCAGGGCGGAAATCGCCGTCGCAGCGGAGCCCTATTTGCCCTCTCTGATGAGGGCGGCCGCCGGTCTGAATCTCAGCTATGTCGGCGGCACCAGAGCGTTTGGTCATCTGCCGGCCAAAGATATGGCGCTTTATCCTGCCGGTACAAACGAGTTGGCCTATCTCCAATTTACCTCGGGCAGCACCCGCTTTCCTCGCGGGGTTATGATCAGCCAGAAGACCGTGATGAACAACCTGTCGCATCTCATCGGACTGGTTACCCGGGTCCGGAAAAGGGACCGGGCCGCTTCCTGGCTGCCTTTCTACCATGACATGGGACTGGTCGGAATGGTGCTGGCACCGATGGCTTCCCAAATCTCGGTGGATTATCTGAATCCCCGGGATTTTGCCATGCGCCCGCGGCTATGGCTGAAGTTGATCTCCCGGAACCAGGCCACCATATCCTTCGGATCCGCCCGTGGGTACCAATTGTGCCGGCAGCGTTTGCGCCCCAAGGATGTCGACGAACTGGACCTGCGTGCCTGGCGGTTGGCGGCGGTGGGCTCGGAAACCATTAATCCCGCTACCATGAAAGGGTTTGCCGCGGCCCTTGCCCCGGCCGGTTTTCGAGAAACGGCCCTTGTGGCCGGATACGGTATGGCGGAATGTTCGCTGGCCGTCAGTTTCTCCAAACCGGGCAAAGGGCTGGCTGTGGATCAGGTGGATCCTGAGCTGATGGCCGACCAGCGCCGGGCCAAACCGTTGGACCTCGCCAACCATAACCGTCCATATACAGCTAAAGAACATGTCAGCTGTGGCCAACCCATGCCGGGGTATGAAATCCAGGTAAGGGATGAGCGCGGGCGCCAGTTGCCGGAACGGCATATCGGCAGGTTGTATGTGCGGGGACCGAGTGTAATGAGCGGCTATTTCAACAATGCAAAGGCAACCCGTGAGGTCTTATCCGCCGACGGCTGGCTGAATACCGGTGATCTGGCCTATATCGCGGACAACCATATATTTGTCACCGGCCGGCAAGCCGAACTGATAGTGGTAAATGGCCGCAGCGTGTGGCCCCAGGATCTCGAAGGCATCGCCGAGCGGCAACCCGAAGTCAGAATGGGGGATGCGGCCGCCATTGCAGTGCCCGGTGGGGATGGCCGTAACAAAGCCGTCTTGCTGCTCCAGTGCCGTAAACCTGAACAAACCCAAAAGACCGATCTGGCATTGTGGATCAGGCGATTAATCCGCCGGCAGTTTCAAATCGACTGTCAGATAGTACTGGTGTCGCGCCATACGTTGCCAAGGACGACTTCGGGCAAACTCGCGCGGGCAAAGGCCCGCCAGGAGTATATAATCCGTATGGCGCGCACCGACAAAAATACAAATCGACCAACAGCGCCCCACCCCGGCATCATCCGGTCTTGACGGCCACCAGGCGATAAAGAAGCAGGTAGACGCTGGCTGTCGCCAGGGATATCACCGTCCCGATATAAATGCCGCTTATGGGATAGACAATGGAAACGCATAACAAATAGGTAATTAAAGATCCCATTCCCTGGGGAAAATTTTTTATGATCGTATGGACATGGGCCGTATCATAGGTGAGGTGCACGATCAGAAGCAGGGGATACAGGGTGCTGGGAAAGGCAGAAAACAGGCCTGCCCATCGGTAGCCGACCAATTTGGCGGTGGCGATAATGATCAACAGGATGAAGGCGGCCAGAAAAGCCCGCAGAAAAAGGATTGCAGGGGTTAGCTTGACCCGCGCACGAATGGTGGTGTTCTTAATCTGCCTGAATAAATAGATGAATACAAATATGGAAGCAATGGGCAACAGGGCCGCCAGATATTTATTCAGTTGGACCGGATGCAGCAGCCAGATCACGATTAGGTAACCGCTGACGGCAAGGGCCGAAGATACCGCAATGGAAAATTTCTTAAAATAAAGCGTGGATTTATAATAACAGAAGACAAAAACCTGGGTGGCAATCAGCCCCATCATGGTGTATACCGCGCTCTCGGCGGCAAATTCGGGACTGATATCCGAACCGAAAAAAAACAGGGTAATGACAGCCCCGGCGGGATAACCCGCCAAAAGGCCGGCTGCTCTCGGACTCACATGCTCGGCGACAGCCGAAAGCGTCAGGACGATGATGATGGAGACGGCAAATTTTACAAAAAGAACAGCTTCCATTCCGTAATCGCAGAACGCATCATTTTATCACGCCATGATCGGTTAAGTCGTAAATTGGATCTCAATCCGCTTATACGAATAACCAATAACGAGTGACACATAACTCGTAATTGTTTTTTAAACAATTGCCTCCATCGTCCGGCAGGCCACCACATCAATCCCTTTCTGACCTAAAAAATCCTTGATCAGGACCTGCCCGATTTTGACAGGAGCGGTGACGTGCACCGTATGTATCCGGCGGGCGGCCTCCAGGACCCGACCCTTTTCAACCGGTCCGGTAACCTTGACGGGCAGGCGCCTCCAGCGGGCCCCGACAATCTCCATAGTGGTGCTCAGCTCACGACGTGGATCGGTAAATTCCTGCTTGGCATATTTGGCACCGCGATCACATTCATTGCCGGAGATTTCCGTAATTTTGCTGCCTTTGTGTACCAGCTGCAGGGGGCAACCGATGGGACACCCGATACAGGTGTATTCCTTAGCTTTGACCATGGCGCTTTCCTTTCTTGGCCGGCAGAATATCGATGCGCAACGAATCGTCGTGGAATCTATCCAGCAAATCGGGTTTGATTTTGAAAATGATCATTTCGGCCGGTGCCACAAACCGCAGCTTTTTTTCCATTAGATTTCCCACCCGAATGCGGCAGGGCTTCATGGCCTCCTTGCAACGCATGTAAATGGTGTGTTCCCGCTCAGGACTCAGCGTGTGGGGAATACAATAGCGCACGTTGTCTCCCGGCAACAGGCGGATGTTGTCATCCGGCCGGCGAACCCCCTGGGCCCATTCGCCGGCAAATTGGCCGGCCAGCAGCGACTCGCGGGTCACAAAATCCACCAGGTCGTGGACATGCAGGACATTGCCACTGGCGAATACACCGGGCATACTGGTCTCCAGGGTACTGGATATCCGTGGTCCCCCGGTGACGACATCCATCAAAATGCCCAAACTCAGCGAAAGCTCGTTTTCGGGGATCAACCCGATCGACAGCAGCAGGGTATCGCATTTAATGTCCCGGGCCTTGCTCATAACCGGCTTTAAGTCCTGATCAACGGGCGCAACCGTAATTTTCTCCACGCGGTCGCGACCGTGAATGTAGGCCACCGTGGTGGACAGGTGCAACGGAATACCGAAATCATCCAGGCATTGCACGACGTTGCGGGAAAGACCGTTGGAATAGGGCATAATCTCGAAAACGCCCACCACCTCACAGCCTTCGAGAACCAGGCGCCGGGCCATGATCAGTCCGATATCGCCGGATCCTAAAATGGCGACGCGTCTGCCCGGCAGATAGCCCTTTAAATTGACAAGCTTCTGGGCCAGGCCTGCCGTCAGAATACCGGAGGGACGGGTACCGGGAATCCGAATGGAGCCGCGGGTGCGTTCGCGGCAGCCCATGGAAAGCACAACCGCTTTGGTATTGATCGTGACCAGCCCCTGTCTTTCGTTCATGACGCGCACATTTTTAGTGCCGTCAGAATCAACCGAAATACCGGAAACATAGGAGCTGGTGGCCAGATCAACGTCGTGGTCGATGACTTTTTCCAGAAACCGCTGGGCATATTCCGGACCGGTGAGCTCCTCCCGAAAATAGTGCAACCCAAATCCGGAATGAATGCACTGCCAGAGGATGCCGCCGGCTTCCTCTTCGCGATCCAGCATCAGAATCCGTTCAGCCCCGGAATTCCGGGCACCAAGGGCGGCGCCCATGCCGGCCGGCCCGCCACCGACAACCACGACATCGTATTTGCCTTCCATACGATCCAGCATGCTAGTCAATTCCTTAAATTAAAACCCGTTAAAATCTGACACTATGGCAATCAATATAGCTTCCCCTCCCCTGGCGGGAGGGGACCAAGGGGAGGGGGAATAAAAAGGAAATAGATCCATTTTACACACCCTCACCCCGACCCTCTCCCGTCAAGGGAGAGGGAGATGTCAACCGCTTTCCGTTTTGTGCTCTCTGCTTGCAACAGCTTAGTCCCGCTTTAGCGGGACGAAGCCGGGAACTCTGCCTTCTGTCCTCTGTCATCTCGCTTTTGTTTTCTGCCCTCTGGTCTTCGGATGCTGCTTATTCGCCATATCCAATACGATCCACGAGTCCCCGCCGCGTTTGGTGATTTTGTCAAAGGGCACCCCCAGGCGTTGGGCCAGGATATCCATGCACCGGGTGGTGCAGAATCCGCCCTGGCAGCGCCCCATACCGGCCCGGCTGCGAAATTTTATGCCGTCCAGGGTGCGGGCCCCGTGATCGATGGCGTTGTGTATCTCAGCCTCGGTGATCAGCTCACAGCGACAGACCACTCTGCCAAAAAGGGGGTTGAGCTTAATCAATTGCTGCCGGTCCTCGAGGCTCAGAGTGGCAAATCGCGGTGGTCCCGGCACCTGGCGTTTGAATTCTTTTTGGGGCTCCAGGATCAAACCTTCATCTTTGAGGATATCACATACATACTCGGCGATGGCCGGAGCCGATGTGAGCCCGGGCGACTGGATGCCGGCGACATTTATGAAGCCCTTTTTCCTCGTGGGGCCAATGATAAAATCGTTGGTATTGCTCACGGCTCGCAATCCGGCAAACTCAGTGATGGTATCGCGCTCGGCTATCGAGGGGCATATCTTGCTGACCGAGGCAAATACCTGCTCGGATCCTCCATAACTGGTGGACACGTCGTAGCGGTCATCGGTATCCTCGGCCGTGGGACCGACCATCATGGTCCCGTTGAAGGTTGGAATGATCAGAATCCCTTTACTGTTAGCCTTGGGGACCGGAAATATCAACTTGCGCACCAGGCCCATGAGCCGTTTGTCCAGCATGTACTCCTCGCCCTTGCGGGGGTGAATACTGAAATCATCGACCCCTGCCATCCGCGCAATTTGATCCGCAAAAATCCCGGCGCAGTTGAGGGCAAAGCGGGCTTGAATTTTTTCGCGGGGGATGCGGATGGTGATGGCTTTCTTGCCGGTTTTGACGTTTAGCACCGGGCTGTTGATTTTAAGCTCCACACCGTTATCGATCGCATTTTCAATCAGCGCAAAGGCAAATTCATAGGGATTGATCACCCCGGCCGAGGGAGCGTGAAGGGCTGCCAGCAGTTTGTGCGACAGATTGGGCTCTTCGCGTCGCAGGCGCTGCCGGTCCCACATCTCCAGACCCGGTACACCCTTGGCGTCGCCCTGGGCTTTTAAGCTGTCCAGAACCTGGATATCCTCCTCTTCAGCGGCTACTACCAGCTCACCGATACGGGCAAAGCCGAAATTCAACTCTTCGAACAGCTGATCGAACAGCTGGTTGCCACGGACAACCAGCCTTCCCTTCAACGTATCCGGCGAGCTGTGATGACCGGCATGAATGATGCCGCTATTGGTTTTGGTGGTGCCGAATCCCACCTCTTCGCACATTTCAAGAACCACCGTGCGAAGACGATAGCGCGACAGTTCACGGGCAATGGCACACCCAATGACCCCGCCGCCGATAATGGCAACATCGTACATATCCGCTGTTTCCTTTTTTTGAGATAGCTTCCAACAATGGTCGCAACCAAATTGTAGCCATATTTAAAATTTAAATCAACCGGATACGCATCGATCCAATCAATTTGACCGGCTTTTGCAATTATAACGAGGTCCCGAAAGCAGCAATTGCAGTCGTCAGATTTTTTGCACAAAACCCATTTATCTGCTATGTAGGCCTCACACCCCAATTGCATAATTGCCATTAGGGCCTAATCAATATTTGGTATTGAATTATTGAATCTATATTCCACTATCTTAGATATCTGCGCCTGGCGTCAAAGCAGGCCATCGGCCAAGATGAGGGGCTTAAAGATGAAAGGTATCAACAAAATCCGGCAAGTCATTATAGGGTCACTTTGCATTATGTCAGTGATCTTGGCAGGTTTAGATTCCGATCTGGCCGCCCAGCCGGGCAATACGGCCGAGCCGCTTAAAATTGCCCTTTTACCCATTCTGGATGCCTTCCCTTATTACGTGGCGGAATCGGAAGGCTACTTCGCCGATTACGGCGTTGATGTCAAGGCCGTTCCGGTGGCCAGCGGGCTGGAGAGAGACCAGCTGATGCAATCCGGTGCCATTGACGGTATGCTCAACGAAATGATCACCACCGCTAATTTTAATCGCAACCATATTCAGGTCAGATCCGTTATATCGGCACGCAAAGCTTATCGTAATTATCCCCTGTTTCGCCTGCTGTCGGCACCGGGGATCAATTTCAGCGCAGCCGCTCAACTGGCGCAAGTTCCCATCGGTGTATCCAAAAATACCATCATTGAATACGTCACCGACCGACTGCTGATCGCCGAGGGTCTTGGCGCCGACGCAATCGTCAAAAAATCGGTACCGATTATACCGGAAAGGTATCAATTGCTGCTGCAGGGACAACTAAGGGCCGCCACTCTCCCCGATCCGTTAGCCAGGAGTGCGATCGCAGCAGGCGCCGGTGAAATTGTCGATGACTCCGCTTATCCCGGTTACAGCGTGAGTGTGTTGAGTTTCAGCGTTAAGTCGCTGCAACATAAGGCTCGCGCCGTACGGTTGTTTCTCAACGCCTGGGACCGCGCGGCGGCTGCCATCAACAACGACCCCGAATCGTTTCGCAGATTGCTCCTTGAGAAAATTCGGGTGCCCAAAAACATCCAGTCAACATATAAGATTCCACCCTACCCCCGCAGGGAAGTGCCCGATGCCGGGCAGTGGGCGGATGTTATGGACTGGATGACGGACAGGGGTCTGTTGAAATCGGCGCTTTCCTATGAAGATTCGATTACAGCTGAGTTTCTACCCGAGGGAGATTAGCTGATTGGTTCATCAGTTGAATAGAAAATTAGTTAGCTGATGATCAGACAAACAGATGATATCTCTTCGTCATGCCGGACTTGATCCGGCATGACGAAGGCGCAAGGCAGGAAGTTTCGCTAAATGCAGCCCAATCAGTTGTATGTGAATTCATGGTGTCGATCGCGATAGTCCCCGGATCTCAACTATTTAAACCATAAGCAAATGATCGCAATCAATAATCTGACATTTGCCTACAGCGGGCAGGAACCTATTTTTAAGGCGTTTAACCTGACGGTCGACCGCGGCGATGCGTGGTCGGTTATTGGCCCGTCTGGTTGCGGCAAATCCACATTTTTGTATCTGCTGGCCGGCTTGCGCCGCCTGATGTCCGGAGCCATTTTGATTGACGGAGCACCGATTTTGCGCCCCCGACCGCGCACCGGGCTGGTTCTGCAGGATCACGGTTTGCTGCCCTGGGCAACGGTGAGAGAAAACGCCCGTCTGGGGCTGAGCATCTGGAACTTTTATGGTGCCGACGGCAAGCATGCGCCGGCCGATAAAAAACTGGGTGCCGACAAAGCCGATCAGCGGGTGGATTACTGGCTTGAAAAACTGGGCATGGCGGCTTTAAAAAACGAATATCCGGGACGGTTGTCCAGGGGCCAGCGCCAGCGAACCGCCATCGCCCGAACACTGGCCATGGAGCCGGATTTGCTGCTGCTCGATGAGCCTTTTTCGGCCCTCGATGCCCCCACGCGGGAAGAGCTTGAAAACCTTATTACCAGGTTAAATCGAGAAGCAAACATCACCTGCATCATTGTGACCCACGATATAGAAGTCGCCGTGGTCATGGGCAGGAAAATTCTGGCCTTGCGGGAAGGCTTCAACCACGAGCCGTTCATTCTTGAAAATGCCTGTGCGGGTATTTTCGACAAACGCAACCAGACGGCATTCCACAACCAATGTGCCGAACTGCGCAAAACCCTTGGAGCACTGGCATGAAACGCAGGCTAAACCTGTCGGCAGCGGTCATCGGATTGTTGATGTTCATGTTCTGCTGGCAGGTGCTGACCTGGTTGATCCGGCAGCCCATCATGCCTTCTCCGTTGCTGGTGCTGCCGCTTTTTTTCAAGTCGATTTTCGGCGAATTGGGCCTGCATTTTCTGGCCAGCACCGGGCGTGTACTGGCCGCCATCGCCGTTTCTGTCATTACGGCGGTTCCGGTGGGCCTGGGGTTGGGGCAGTCCCCCCGACTGGATCGCATCTTCGCCCCCCTGATTGCCATCGTCTATCCCATTCCCAAAATTGTCTTTTTACCGGTAATCTATATCTTGATGGGCATTACGGATGTGTCCAAAGTTTTTTTGATTGCCCTGATCATCTTCTTTCAGATACTGGTGGTGGTTCGCGATGAAGCCGCCAACCTGCAGGCGGAGCTGATTTTATCGGTGCGCTCACTGGGTGCCGGACGCCGGGCCCTTTTTCGCTATGTTTACTTTCCGGCATCGTTGCCGGCCGTTTTGACCGCTTTGCGGGTATCCGTCGGCACAGCCATCGCGGTGTTGTTCATTGCCGAGCAATCCTTGACGACCTACGGCCTGGGTTACTACATTGTTGTGGAAACTTACCAGGTATTGAGATATCCGGAGATGTACACCGGCATTATGGCCATGAGCGTTCTGGGGCTCGTGCTTTATTTTGTGATCTACAGTCTGGAGCACCGATTCTGCCGGTACCAGGATCAAAATGGCGCGTAGCGCTATTTTAGTTATTCGTTATTAGTTCAGGCGCACCTCAGAAAACAAAGAATGATACGTCACTCAGCTCTGCTGGTAGGCCCACCTTTGAACATATAAATCGATGGAACATCAGGCTATGCTTTAAAAGAAAAAATATCGAATTTTATAGATCTGCGAACATAGATTTTCTGAATAAATTCTTGTCTTATCACCAAT
>Ga0209536_100000586_pt1 | contig 58927 bp, 62 predicted proteins | sample DeeMarSeWOR28_12_FD_187461 | JGI IMG/M metagenome (GOLD analysis project Ga0209536, IMG submission 187461) | Marine sediment microbial communities from White Oak River estuary, North Carolina - WOR-2-8_12 (SPAdes) (version 2) | ecosystem: Environmental > Aquatic > Marine > Intertidal zone >...
GCGGGTGAAGGTTATCGGACCCTTAGAGAAGGCGAGAGAGTTAAGTTTGAGATTACCCAATCCCCAAAAGGGGACAAAGCCACAAAAGTCGAACTTGCATAGTATGCTATCATGCATCAGAAAAAGCCCCCGTACGGGGGCTTTTTCTTTACCCGCTGGCCGCTATCACTCGAACAACATGGCAAGCAACCTGCGTAGAGTGCTGATCCTCCGGGAGATATCAGCATGGAAATCACTTCGTTGGAAGGCCGCAGGCATTCAATGGGATTCTTGGCAGATGCTCGCAAAAGTTTACAGCGAAATGCCCGAAAATTGTGAGCCCGAAAAATAGCATGAAATAAGATATTTTTTTTGTGTTAAAAGTTGACAGAATATAGCCCCTACGGGATCTTCGACAGGTTGGTTAATCGTTCTGCCAGGCCATATTTTCAAGGTAATGCCGGATGTGGCCTGCGGTGCGGAATTTCTTTATGATAAGAGAACGTTTCAGGCCGCAACATATGTTCTTTATCTCTTTAGGGTGTGCGTGATAGAAAGTCGGACCGCCTATCGCGTCATAAAAAATACGTATTAGATCACACACATCGTCGCGTATGTTCCTCGCGTCGGGTGCACCCCAGTTATACATATCTACAACTTTATTTTTGAATGACAACCCCTGGCGTTTGACGATGATGTTGTCGTCGTGCAGATCTCCGTGATATTCACGTACACGGTGTATCTCTTCGACGCCAGCCGCGAGTGCGTGTAGAAGATGAAGTCCCTCGAAAACACTCAACCGTTTGCCGCGTTGGCGTTTGATAAAATTGCTGAGTAATTCTCCTTCAACGTATTCTGATATCAAAACAGTTATCAGTTCGCGGTGGAAAGAGATACGTTCCTGTGTGTGATATTGTATCACTATTGAGCAATGCCTGAGCTTATGCAGTTTCCGGGCGTAGAATTTTGTGGCCTTGTCGTGTTTGTTGCGTTGCGGGAAGAATAATTTAGCCGCCCTTTCCACACCCGTGTTGCGTTCGCGAACCCTGTAGACTTCGCCTTCCCAGCCGCTACCCAGGGACGAAAGCACTTCGTATTTGCCCGCGATGATACGTCCGGGTAGAAAATTGAAGCTTTCGATATTTTGCCCAACGACATTGGCCATCTGCGTTTTCCTTTCTTACTATATTGCTGGCCTTTCCGAAGTCAATACGTCATTAAATGCGATTTTAACTGTGCGTTGCGGTTATTGCGTTGACACAATGTGGGATTTGCCTATACTCTTGATTTGTGTTTCAAGACGAATCGCGCGAAAGGAGTGCTCAATGAATAGGTCAACAGGTAAGACGAGTTGGATTAGAGGCGCTTGCCTTAATGGGTTGATTATCCTGGGTCTCATATTGCCCAGTTCGATGCGTGGTGAGACAATTTCTGAAAAGAAGCAGGATGAGATCATCGGTAAGATTTCTTCACTTCTAGAAAGCAATTACGTTTCTCCCGAAACCGGAGGAAGGGTGAGCGAACTACTCCTGGCCAGTCATAGAGAGGGGAAGTACTCAGAAAAGAAATCGCTGCAGGAATTCGCGACGCAGCTTGACGCTGACCTGAGGGAGTGGAGCAGTGACAAACATCTGGGTGTTATCTACGATCCTGACTGGGTCAGACAGATGAAAGAAACTGATGAAGAGGACACATACCTTACTGCCGAGATGATAGCGGAGGAAAGGGCTAAAAACTTTGGTTTCAAGCGTTGCGAGATATTAGATGGAAATATTGGTTATCTTGACCTGAGGATCTTTTTCCATCCGAAATATGCTGGTGCGACTGCGGTGGCTGCAATGAACTTGTTGTCTGACTGCGAGGCGGTAATTATCGATCTGAGAAATAATGGTGGTGGCTGGGGCAACATGGTATCCTTTTTGTGCAGCTATTTTTTAGATAATGAAGAGATTATACATCTCAATTCAGTCTATTCGCGACCAGAAGATCGGCTCGATCAAAGCTGGACCACGCCCTATGTGCCGGGCAGGATAATGGCTGATATTCCCCTATATGTCCTTACTTCCAGATCGACCTTTTCTGCTGCGGAGGAGTTTTGCTACAATTTGAAATTCCTCAGACGTGCAATTATCGTCGGTGAAAGAACACGCGGCGGTGCGCATCCGATCAGCTCAAAAGTGCTGAGTGATGAGTTGATCCTCATCATACCGGAATTCGCTTCAGTCCATCCAGTAACAAAGACCAACTGGGAAGGAGTGGGTGTCGAGCCTGATATTTCGGTCGCAGCGGAGGATGCTTTTGATGTTGCCTATTTAGACGGAATGGAGAAATTGAGAGGCTCGGCACTGGAGGATAAGAAGGAATTGCTCCAGTGGTACATTGATGGATTTAGAGCAAGAAAGAGCCCGGCAGTAGTCGAAGCCGAGATACTGCAATCGTATGCCGGCAAATATGGTTCCCTGAATATCAGATTCGAGGATGATCTGCTGACGTACCAAAGAGGGGACCGGGCGAAGTACAGGATGATACCGATGAGTGAGACTCTATTTCTTATTGATGAGCAGAGCGGTGTTCGAATACGATTCAAAAAAGAGAACAAACAAATCACTGGCCTCGTGGCTTTATACAGCGACGGTAACAGTGCAGAATATGGCCGAGAAGCAGATTGATAGTTTTTTTTATATTGTTTCAGTGGAGGTATGCCGGTGAAAGTCATTAATGTGAAAGATGCAGAGAAATATGAGCCAGATAAAGGCTGGGTGCGCGCAAGTACGTGTCATGAGGCACATGTGTCAGTTGAGTATTTTACAAAACCAGCTGGCCATTCGTCTCCTCTGCACAAACATTCTGAGGAGCAGGTTTGCGTTGTCATAAGAGGCAGGATGAAAGTATTGAATGCTGAAGGCGAACAAGCCTTTCTAGAACCCGGGGATGCTGCGTACTTCGCCAGTAATGAGCCGCATTCGATCGAGAATGCTCTCGATGAGGAATCTGTCGGCGTCGATGTCTTTGTGCCGGGCCGGTCTTTCGATTTCTGGTTGAAGAGAGGTCAGACTATTTTTAAGGATTGAGCTTCGCTTTCTTGATCTATTGCCCTGGCAGAGGCATTGAGCCTGCTGGACATATTTCCCTGAGGATTCGGAAAAATCCTCATTCTCTACACTTCAGATTTGACGTGAGACCAATGGGTATGGATTATCTTCCATTTAGCATCGATCTTAGAGTATACTTCGGTTGCATTCCAGTGTTCTTCAGTTAATCCTTCAACAGAGGGTAGATAATCAATGAGGTTGAATGTCAGAACAGCAGTATTGCCATGGATCTGCACCACTGGATTCAGCATGTCATACCGTTTGATTTCGATCTTGCCTGCTCTGGGTGCGTAGAGCTCTCTCAATGCGGCAAGTCCATCCACACGGCGTTCTGTACCGGTGTCGAAATATGTCACTTCATCCGCACTGATCTCGGTAAAGGACCACACATCGCCTTTTCCCCATCGATCGAGCGCGTCGCGTTCCATCGAGATGATCTCGAGCGTGATTCTTTCTTTCTCTAGTACATCCTTCAATTTATTCACTCCTTTGATCAGTTTTCTTGTTGGGCGAGATTATCGAATATCCTTTTGAGATAGGCTTCAAACTGATCGATCTCATTTCTTTTGAATCCGGCGTAGAAGAGCTTGGTCATGTCTTGGGACAATTCGAGGTAACGTTTTTCGAATGCTTTATCTTTTTCAGTCCGCTTGACCAGTATTGTCCGGCGGTCATCAGTGCTGGGAGCCCGTATCACGAAGCCCGACGATTCGAGGCGGTCTAACATGCTTGTCAAGGTTGATTTACCCAGGGACGTTCTTCTCGCAAGTTCAATGATCGGTATGCCGTCATTCTGCCAGAGTGCGAACATGATCCTGCCTTGAGCCGGGTTGATCTCTATCCTGTGTTCTCGTAGTTTTTGGCTCAGTATGCGGCTGGCAAGTTGATGTATTTTGGCGATGAGAAAGCCGCCTGCACGTAGCTTTTTCATTCTGCGACCTCAAATTTAAACTCGACTTTACGCCCTTTGTACCACCCCTTAGCCTTGGTCGGTAGTAGTTTCAATACAGTATGATCCGGATCATGGGGGCCGGTAGGATAGTATCTTTCCCATCCATCATGCCAGAGTCTTTCTTTGATCTTGGCATCGCTAACGAGTTCGATCGTTCCGGAAAGCATGAGACCGTGAAAATCGTCCGGTTTGCAGTAATAAACACATACCGCTGGATTCATTTTTATATGAGCGATCTTGTCCGAAGAAGTATTGGTCGTGAACAGGATCATGAAATCTCCAGCATGAGGTTCGAACATCTCAATGAGTTTGGGGAACTTAACCCTATTCCTCAGATTGAACATGCACCGTGTTTGCGGATAACCTTGCTCATCGATCGTCGTGAAGTAAGCAGCGTCTGCCGATTCGAGCAGCGTGAGACTAGCCTCTCTGATCTCTTTTTCATTCATTGGTACCTCCTTATCTTTTATTCTATATAGTATAGTACTATATAGTACTAATGTCAAGTGGTTTGTGCATAATGATCAGGAGTATTTTGTCCGCGGCGCACGCCTGAGAAATACTTTGCATTTGATTTTTTTTTCAAGAATGTGCGAGGGCTTGACATTGCCGGAGCTTGCCTTATAATGCTGTGGCAATGGTGTGCAGGAGATGAATAAATCTAGATATCAAGAAGGAAGAAAGTGTGTCAACTGAAGCAGGTGGCTAATGGATGAAAATAAGCTGGTTCGGATCAGCAAATTCCTCAGCCTTGTACTCCGGCATAAACCTGAGCAGATCGGCTTGACACTGGACAGTGAGGGATGGGCTGATGTTGAAGAACTGATACAGAAGGCTTTGGAAGCCGGGGTCATTTTGGACCGGCCATCGCTGCGTGAGGTTGTTCAGCACGCTGAGAAGAAGAGATTCTCATTCAGCGAAGAAGGCAAAAAAATCCGGGCAATCTACGGGCATTCAATCCCGATTTCGCTGGGAGATGAATACGCTGAGCCTCCAGAGCTGCTATACCATGGAACAACGGCTAGGTTCCTACCTTCGATCGAGAAAGAGGGGCTCGGTCCCGGTACAAGGCAGTACGTGCATCTTGTTGAAGACAAAAGAACAGCGGTGGAAGTGGGACGCCGGTACGGTGAACCAGTCGTGCTTGTGGTAAAAGCCCAGGAAATGCATGAGAATGGATTTGAGTTCTTCAAGACCGAAAGCGGAATCTGGCTGACCAAGAGTGTGCCGGTAGAATATATAAAGGTAGAAGGCTCGAGCCCCGCACCAACACCATAAGGTTGCGGGATGCTCAATTTCACAGCCAAATTCGAGATTTGGGTAAAATTGGCAAGGGCTCAAGGAGAGTTGATACAGGACTCTATTGAGCAGTAGTTAGTAGGTAGCAAGAAGCGACTTCACGCACAAAAGGAAGCTCATTTCCGATCTTGTGTTGACAAATAGAGACTTCCCTCTAAAATAGGAATCATGGTATTCCGCGCATTGGCTGACACCGGTGTCACGCTCTCACAGTTGGGTTTTGGTGCAATGCGGTTTCCTTTGATCGACCAGTATGACCCGACGACGATTGATGAACCTCTCGCAACAAAGATGCTACATTATGCAATAGATAATGGCATTAACTACATTGATACCGCATATCCGTATCATCGCCAGACGAGCGAGATATTTGTTGGCAAAGCCCTGAAACGTGGCTACAGGAAAAAGGTTTATCTGGCAACAAAGATGCCTGTATGGTTGGTGAAGTCCAAGGCGGATGCGCAAAAATATTTCAATGAGCAATTGCAGCGGCTGCAGACTGACTGCATTGACATGTATCTCTTACATTCGCTGAGTAATGGTGTTTGGAAAACAGTTAGAGAATGCGACGTATTGAACTTCTTAGATAGAATGCTCAAGTCGGGGAAGATCCGCTATACAGGTTTCTCGTATCATGACGATCTAACATTGTTCAAAAAGATCGTTGACGTGTACCCGTGGACCATCTGCCTCATACAACTCAACTATGTTGATGATCAATACCAGGCAGGGCTGGAAGGTCTTGAGTACGCACACAAAAAGGGGTTGTCGGTTATGGTGATGGAACCGCTGCGTGGCGGAAAGCTTGCGAACAATGTACCTGAGGAGGTACTGAAGATCATCCGGCGATCGCATTGGAGGCAAACACCTGCACAATTTGCCTTGCGCTGGGTGCTTAACCGGCCAGAGGTTAGTTGTGTGCTTAGCGGAATGAGCAGTCTTGAGCAGGTCAGAAAGAATATCGCCTTCGCCTCTGAGGAACATGTGAATACAATTACCCGCGACGAAATGAAACTGTATGCAGAAGCAAGAAGATTCTATCAACGGCGGACAAAAGTCAATTGCACTCAATGCAGGTACTGCATGCCCTGTAATCAGAAGATACCGATTTCACTCATCCTCGAGTTGTACAATGATGCATGCATGTATGATGCAATCGAGGATTCGCGGCGGATGTATAAGGTTTTTGTCAAACCGGAAAACCGGCCTGATCAGTGTACTGAGTGCGGAGAATGTGAAGATAAATGCCCGCAACATATTCTGATTACGAGCACCCTCAAAGAAGCACATGAACTGCTGTCCGGGGAGGGAGATAGCAGATGAGCAGACAGCGTGGCCATGAGCACCGGGAGGATCTGGCGGGTGAGCATCCTTTTGGTGACAATGGGCAGCTGATATTGCTCATTATCTTCATGGGAGTTTGGATCGTTGATTCTTTTGTACTCAGAATCTCAACTTGGGCTGTGCCGTATGTCCCATTATATTTCAGAACACCGGTGAGCGCTGTCTTCTTGCTGATCGCAGGGTACTTCGCACAACAGGGCATGAAAGCAGTATTTGGCGAAGAAAGGTCGAAGCCGGTGGTCATCAGAAAAGGTGTCTTCGGTCGAGTCAGACACCCGGTCTATCTGGGATGCATAATATTCTATGTTGCACTGGTTGTCTTCACGCTGTCAATATTCGCGGCGATTGTTTGTGTTGTCATTATTGCCTTTTACCACTATATCGCAAGGTACGAGGAGAAGTTGTTGCTTTCAAAATTCGGCACCGCATATGAAGAGTATATGAACGCTGTACCAATGTGGTTCCCACGCATTAAAACCAAGATAGCGCCGGTGCGACCTTAAGCAGCAGAATTGCCCTTAAAGGAGCTATCATTGGCAGCAAAGAATGATTCTAATTTTGGTAGGCAATAGCAAGTTGATCATAAACAGACAGCCTTGGGGGCCTTATACCATCATTCCACAATACCCGCATGCCGGTATGATAGTATAAGATAATGGTACAGGAGATCGAATGAACTCGGAATTGGACAAAATTCGCCAGGCTTATGACTTGACTGTTGAGCAGCAGGCAAATGGGATCGATGTGCTTGCTACAGTACCAGAACACATACAGAATATGCCTGGCTATCGGGATATCATCAATGATCCGTCGACCGGCAGCGGTGCACCGGGCATAAAGGAATACCTGAAACCGGAAATCGGGATGAGCTTTCTTGACGCTGGTTGTTGCGCCAATCTGGCAAATTACCGGTTGGACAAATGGCCCAGTATATATTTTGGCATCGATATCAGCCCGTTGTTGATAAACTCAATGAGATCTTTTGTCAAGAAAAACCGAATCTCGATTGGCGGGTTGTACAACACCGATGTTGCGAACATGCCATTTGATGATGATTTTTTTGATATAGCATCGGCGATCGGCGTATTGGAGTACTGTACATTGGAATATACGGAGCAGGCGCTGCAGGAGTTGGGTCGTGTCCTTAAGCCGGCCGCGAGGATTGTTTTGGACATACCAAACCTCGCACATCCGTATGTCGAGACGATGTTTAGATTGGAGGAGCATTTGGGGCGGCCCAACATTCCCAAAGCCAGACCAGCAGTCGAGCGCATTCTGGAATATCTGTTTTGCATAGAACGCATTAATGATTCGGGCGTCATGATAAAATACTTTTTGCGCTTGAAGGAATGATGGTCCGTTCGAAGATGGTGCCGAGTGCCCGTCAGATAAAGCAAATATGATTACATTATCATTCCTTCTCGTTATTCTGTCCGCCATATTGCACGCCCTCTGGAATTTTGCGACAAAGAAAGTATCGGGTAATTTAGGCATTCTCTATCTCGGATTGGTGTTCGCTTCGGCACTGCTCTTGCCTTTTGCGGTTGTGTTTGTGATCCGGGATGGAATGGTTCGGACCGATTATGTGTTTATCATCGCGACCGGCGTCATCCACTCATTCTATTTTTTCTTTCTTTCGAGAGCCTATACGCATGGGAACATATCGGTGGTCTATCCAATAGCCCGTGGCTGCGGTGTTGTCGGAACGGCAGTCGTTGCGATCATGCTATTGGGCGAAACCGTTTCCGTAACCGGCCTGACCGGGATTCTGTGTACCAGCCTTGGCATACTTTTCGCCGGTTCGGGCAGAGGCAAGAGTGGCAATTACGGGAAGGGGTTAGCATATGCCTTTTTAGTCGGTGTCACAATGATCTTTTATTCGATTATCGACAAAATGGCCATGGCATCTGTGCATCCAGTGATTTACATCACCGGCCTCTTTCTGCTGACCATGTTAATCCTGGCCCCTTATGTGCTCATCAGAAGGCGCGGCGAGCTGAGTGATGCACTTGCGAAATACAAGAGAAACAGCTTGCTCATCGGTGTCGGATCTGCGGCCGGATATTTAATTATCCTTTTTATACTCCAGACGGCTCGCGTCAGCTACGTGGTTGCGGTGAGGGAGGTGTCGGTGGCGCTGGGCGCGGTAATGGGAATGATGTTTCTGGATGAACCGGCTTTCAAGAAAAAGATCACGGGTATTGTTCTGATCGTGCTGGGCATGATATTGATCAAGATCTCATGACCCTGTATTGTTCGAGCGTGGCAACTATTACTTGACAAGTTGGTTAATACAAGTAGCATTACAGAGAGAGTACTGTGAAATTGCACATTGCTGTCATGAGCGCTGGTATGCTTGCTTTGACCAGTATGAGTTGTGAGAATCCGAAGTCGGATCCACTGGTGCTGATCCAGACCAGCGCCGGTGATATCGTTATTGAGGCATATCCAGAGAAAGCGCCCATCACGGTGAGCAATTTCCTGAGATATGTGGATGAAGAGCGATTCAACACAGCAACCTTCTATCGCGTGGTGAGGACGGACAACCAGCCTGACAATGATACAAAGATAGATGTGATCCAAGGGGGTATCGGTTTCGTCGATAGCGATCTGAGATTACCTCCGATCGTCCATGAGACGACTCGTGAAACCGGCATACATCATGTTTTCGGTACGGTGTCCATGGCCAGGGCAGAGCCGGGCACGGCGAGCTCCGAGTTCTTTATTTGCGTGCGCGAGGGGCCGGAACTTGATTTCAATGGCAAAAGGAACCCCGATGGCCAAGGATTTGCGGCCTTTGGCCGGGTTATAAGGGGCATGGATGTGGTGTCGGCGATCCACAAATTGCCGGCTGATGGGCAGATGCTGATTGCGCCGGTTAGGATCACCAGCATGCGAAGGGTCGAAAAAATCGCCGAGGATACTGATTCTGGTAACGTTGGAGGCAGGCGATGAGCGTTGATATAGCATCGGAGATAAGGCGGGATTACTTCAGGGCAAAGCTACTGCAGTACACACGAAAGGCTTTTAAAATGTTGCCCCAGTTAGAGAACCCAATCTTGCTTGACATTGGTTGTGGCACCGGTGTAGTTACCATGGAACTCGCGCGCCTAAGTGGCGGACGCGTTGTCGGCATTGATATTGATCAGACGGCATTGGACAAACTTGATCAGAAAATTGAGCAAGCAGGGTTGTTCAGGCAGATAAAGACGGTAAATTGCTCAATGAAAGAAATAGAGTTCAAGGACAACAGCTTTGATATTGTGTGGTGTGAGGGTGCGGTGTATGTGATCGGGTTTGAAAATGGCTTGAAGGACTGGCGCCGTCTAATGCGGCCCTTGGGGTTTCTGGTTTTACACGCGAGAATAGTTGAGGTGGAAAAGAGAGTCGATCTGATACCACTAAGGGGCTATACATTACTCGACAAGTTCATAGTCACCAAGGAATCATGGTGGGATGAGTACTACGGCCCGCTACAGAATATGATTGAAGGATTAAGGCACAAGTATCAGAATGATGCAAGCGCCTTGGCGCAGCTGGAAAAGGAACAAAAAGAGGTGGATGAATTCAAGAACAATCCTGAGAATCATGGTTCTGTTTTCTATTTGATGCAGAAGACCAAGGATTGATTTTGAAAAGCTACCGGAAGGAGCTTTGGTTTCACACAGAAAACAGGGTTGAACTCATCAACATTACGCATGAAGTGGAAAAAGGGTTGAAGCAAAGTGGAATAAAAGAGGGAATCTGTTTGGTCAATGCGATGCACATAACGGCAAGCGTTTTCATTAATGACGACGAACCTGGGCTGCACCGTGATTTTGTGCGGTGGCTCGAGCAGCACATACCTCACGACCCAAAGCAGTACCGGCATAACCTCACTGGCGAGACAAACGCCGATGCGCACCTCAGGCGGCAGTTCATGGGCCGCGCCGTCATTGTGGCGGTGACCAATGGGAAATTGGATTTCGGCCCGTGGGAGCAGATCTTCTACGGCGAGTTCGATGGCCGTAGAAAGAAGCGCGTACTGATCAAGATGATCGGAGAGTAGTACCTGGTAGAGGAGTGAGTCCAGGTATTCTTTCTTTACCTTCTCCCCCGCAACGGCGCGCGGAGAGCGCGCCATGATACCCGGCAATCTCTGTCACATTGTAGCATTTTGAATTCTATTGACTTGAATACTTGCAAAGAGGAATATTCTGTGTAATATATCCCATGCTGCACAGGGAAGAATTGTCAAACCACAGACCAGTATTGAGGTTCTTGGACAGTGGACTTATTCAAAATATCATTTCCGAGGCGCGTGACGTGCTAAGTAAACTTGGAGTTGAGATACATAATGAGAGCGTCATTTCGCTGCTCCACGACCATGGTGCGAAGGTTGATGCTTCGAGAAATAATGTGTTGATACCCGGAGAAATGATCGATAAGGCATTAGCAACAACACCCGACGAAGTAAGATTGTACGATGTTCTGGGCAATGAGACGCATAATCTCTCAGGATACAACGTTTACTTTACGCCAGGGTCTGCAGCTTTGAACATTCTAGATCCACAGAGTCAAAAGATCAGGAAACCAACGACCAAAGACTACATAAATTATGCAAAAGTCATCAGCCAGCTCGGTAATATTGCATCACAATCGACCGCGTTCATACCCGCCGATGTCAACGAAGCGATCTCGGATAGCTACCGGCTCTTCTTGAGCCTGCTCTATTGTGAGAAACCGGTGGTCACCGGCGCCTTCACGATCGAGGCGTTCAAGATAATGAAGGAGTTGCAGGTCGCGGTACGCGGTAATGAGAAGCAACTCGCGGCCAAGCCTTTGACGATATTTTCATGCTGCCCAACGTCGCCCTTGAAATGGAGTGAGGTCACATCACAAAACGTTGTTGATTGTGCCCGATCCTTCATACCGGTTGAATTCATTTCGATGCCCTTATCGGGATTCATGGCGCCGGTTACAATTGTCGGTACTTTGGTTCAGCATACGGCCGAAACCCTGAGCGGAATTGTCATAAGCCAGATTTCCAGACCGGGCGCACCGGTTCTCTACGGCGGTTCGCCTGCGATATTCGATGTGCGCTACGAGACTACACCGATGGGCGCAGTAGGAACGCAGATGATCGACTGTGCGTATAACGAAATTGGCAAGTACCTCAGTGTGCCGACGCAGGCGTATATATCACTCAGTGATGCAAAGCTGCTCGATGCACAGGCCGGGCTCGAATCGGCAATGGGAGCGGTCCTGGCCGCACTTGCCGGCATCAATAGCATATCGGGACCAGGCATGCTCGATTTTGAAAGCTGCCAGAGCATAGAGAAGCTCGTGCTCGACAACGAGATCTGTGGTATGGCACTACGTTTGGTCAGAGGTATTCAACCCAAAGATGATTTTCCTGCCGTGCCACATTTTGAAGAGCTCCTGCGTGAGCAGCATCTGCTGATATCAGAGCACACGCAGAAACATCGTAAGGAAGAGATATATTTGCCAGGGGCGGTCATTGATCGTGCGAACCGGACGCGATGGCAGGAAGAGGGCGGTTCAACGTTGTTAGAGCGCGCGCGGCAGGAGGTCGAAAAGTTGCTCCTGAATTATGTACCATCAAGACTCGCTGATGATGTCAAGAAGGAATTGACAAACCTTATGACCAGGGAAGCACAGCTTTTTGGTATGGCTGATCTGCCCCATCGTCATGCGTAAGATCATTAATATTGAAACCCAAGAAGTCATCCCGGAAGACACCGATGTCCTGGTGCTTCAAGCGATTCCAAAGAGCAAGAAGCCACCCGCGTGCGCGATGAAGATTCTCCGGGAAGCGAAAACGATCTTCGTTGAGTGCGGACGTCCCGTGGGGCTGATCGCAGAGATTTCGCTTGCGGAGTTTGATGATGTATACAGGGGCCAATCTCTGAACGAAAAAGACACACCGGTTCCCGGGATTGCACAGCGGGCAGATGCGCTCGCACTTTTCGCAGTTACGCTCGGCCAGGGAGTACACGACCAGATAAACGAATTGTTTGAGGTCAAAGAGCTTGCGCTGGGCAGCATGCTGGATTCAGTTGCCTCGGCTGCGGCTGAGAAGGCAGCCGACATCGCGGAGCGCAATTTCATGGACTTGCTGAAGGCGAAAGGTGTTGGAGGTGTGGACATTGTGGTAATGAGGTACAGCCCTGGTTATTGTGGATGGCATGTCAGTGGTCAGAAGAAACTTTTCCAATTTCTACGGCCTGAGGATATCGGGATCAGGTTGCGCGAAAGTTTTCTCATGGAGCCATTGAAATCGGTGTCCGGAGTGGTGGTCGCTGGCAAACCCGAAATACATTTGATCAAGGACCATTATCCATTCTGTAGTACTTGTGAGACGCATTCGTGCCAGGAACGCGTAGGATCATTGATTCATAGTAAGGAGGATGCTGATTAATGTCTGCCATATTGAATAATGAAAGGAGCTAGAATGGATTTCGTTCCGGAGATATCAAAGGCGTTGCAGGCCGGCAATAGTGAAGCTGTAGCATCGCTCGTGAAACAGGCAATCGATGATGAAATGCCACCGGGAGAAGTGCTCGACAAAGGTCTGATTGCGGGAATGAATGTAATCGGCGACAAATACAAGAATCATGAGATCTTTTTGCCCGAGGTTTTGCTGGCGGCCAAAGCAATGTATGAGGGTATGGATGTGCTGAAGCCCATGTTTCTAAAAGATGGGATACCCACACTAGGTCGGGTTGTAATCGGTACGGTCCGTGGCGACATTCATGATATCGGTAAGAACCTTGTAGTGATAATGCTCCGTGGTGCCGGTTTTGACGTTGTCGATCTGGGGAAAGATGTCCCGCCAAAGAAATTCATTGATGTTGCAGTTGAGAAGAAAGCAGGTGTCATTGGCATGTCTGCTCTGCTGACCACGACCATGCCGGTCATGAAAGAGGTGGTCGAGTACTTGCGCAAAGAAGGGCTTACTAACAAGATCAAGACCATCATAGGTGGAGCACCTGTTTCTTCTGATTATGCACGCCATATAGGTGCTGACGCGTACGCTTATGATAGCATGAATGCTGTTGAATGCATAAAGAAGTTGATTCCGGTCAAGTGACATGAAGGCAATGCTTGAAAGACTGGCAGCGGGTGACGTGCTCGTTGCCGATGGCGCAATGGGTACGATGTTGATGGAGCGCGGCCTGGAGGTCGGAAAGCCGCCCGAATACTTTAATCTTACGCGCCAGGAAGTGCTCGAAGAGATCGCACAGGAATATCTGGACGCCGGCGCGGATATCATCCAGACCAATACTTTTGGTGGCTCGCGTTTGAAACTCATGGAGTATTCACTTGGTGACAGAGTAGAAGAAATAAATAGAAACGCAGTGGCCGCGGTGAAAAAGGTGGTCCAAGACCGGTCGTACGTCTCTGGTTCTTGCGGGCCGACCGGGCAGTTCTTGAAACCGTACGGAGATATTGAAGCGGCACAGATGGTTCAAGTATTTACGGAGCAGATTGAGGCGCTTGTTAAAGCCGGGGTCGACACCGTATGCATAGAAACCATGATCGATCTGCAGGAGGCGGTCTGTGCGGTCAAGGCAGCAAAGAGAATTGCACGTTCGATCCCAGTGATGGCGACCATGACTTTCAACCAGACACCAAAAGGTTTCTACACGGCAATGGGTGTTACTGTGAAGGATGCAATGGAAGGTTTGCCGGCGGCAGGTGCCGATATCGTGGGCTCGAACTGCGGCAATGGTGTCGAAAAGATGATCCTGATAGCCCGGGAAATCAAGAAATATACTAATGTTCCGGTTATTATTCAGTCAAATGCGGGTCTGCCTGAATTGAGGAATGACAAGGTGACATACCCGGAAACCCCTGAATTCATGGCGGAAAAAGTTGCGGAGTTACTGGCTCTGGGAGTGTCCATTGTCGGCGGGTGCTGCGGCACGACTCCGGCGCATACAAGGGCAATGAGACAGGCAGTGGATGGTCGCGTCGGATAGGGGATTTTGTGCTGGAATTTCATTGAATTTGGGATGCAAAAGTGCAAAAAGTGTATGCCTGTCCCCGGGTGTAACAAAAGTGACCTATCTTACGTGTAATTTAGAAAGGAGGTATAATGAATTTTCCAGGAGCCGTTGCTCTCATCATTAATTGGGTAATTGTCGGCGTGATCATATTCGCGTTGATCTGGTTCAGCTACATGAAGAGAAAAAGACATTATGAAGCCCTGGTCAAGGCGTTGGAGTTGGGCAAGAACCCCGAGCAGATAAAGGCACTCTTTGGCGGCGAGAAAATAGTCCAACCCAAAAATGGCAAAGGACTGTTGAAAAGCGGTATCGTCGTGATAGGTCTGGGTGTAGGTTTGGGTATGATGGCATTCTTTCTGCCTGCGGGGGCCACGGGCGGGATGCTAGCATCATGCGCACTCATAACCGTGTTCGGCCTATCTTTGGTGGTTGCTTATCTGGTATCAAAGAAGCGAGATAAACCCGAATAGTCTTTGAAATCAACAGGCGATGATCTTGAGAGTTTAGTTCAGAGTGCCAAGAGTGGTAATGAGCAGTCAATGACTGAGCTCATCACCACTCACAAGGCACTCGTGTTTACCATTGCCTTGCGTATGACAAATGACTATGAAGTAAGCCAGGATCTGACGCAGGAGACATTCGTAAAGATGTGTAGGAATATCAACAAGGTGAAGAACGCTGATCACTTCAAGCCGTGGATATGTGCAATAGCGCGAAATGTCGTGCGTGATCATTTCCGAAAGGCCAAGAAGGAACGAAATGTTCCCTTTGAGCAGATCAAAGAATACCATGGATACTCAAATATTGAAATGACGAGGAGGCATATCATTATTCAAGACGGGCTGGCAAAACTTGCAGAAAAGGACCGCATGCTTCTCACGCTCACTTACTACCAGGGATTGAATCCCGTTGAAGTTGCCAAAGTCATGAAGATGACTGAGGGTAATGTGCGAGTCTGCATGCACCGGGCAAGAAAAAGATTAAGAAAACATCTAACGGGGTACGAGCATGAACTCCTGTCCACAAGCTGATAGGATAATCAACTACTGTCTGGATCAATTGACTGAAGAAGAGAAAAGAGATTTTCTGTTGCACGTGGACTCCTGTGCGACATGTCAGCATGAACTTGCTCTTGAAAAGGCGATCGAGAACGAACTTGCCCAGGAATTCGATCCAGGATTCATTGAAAACAAAATAAGGGTACGCCTACAGCTGTGGCGAGCCCAAGACATGAGGTCTTTCTGGCTGTACGCTTTTCGGATGGTAGTATGTGGCATAACCGCCGCAATTGCTGGTTTTATTCTGATCCCGTTGCTGCTCGATTTTCTTTTGGGCACTGCTCCGAAATTGGGTCAATATGCCCACGCCATAGGGGAATTAGTGAGCGGGCTTGCCCCGGGCAATGAATTTTATATTGTGTTAGGGATTTCTTTTATCGCTATTTTCGCGGTTTCCGTGTATTCCCTGGTGCAGATCCGGCGGTAACAGGTTTCACAGACACCTCCTCGACTTTCTTCGTTGAATCCCTTGATTGACACAAATCATATACTGTCTATAATATCCCAGGTTTAGAATGTGCATCATCCGATCCGCTTTTCTTTTGTGCAATTAAGGAGGAAACTATGAACGCAAAGAGCATAGTTATTATTATACTGGCAATAATAGCTTTGATCCTCATCGTCCAGAACACAGAGGTCGTGCCGATACAGCTGTTGTTATGGAGGATCTGGATGTCGAGGATCGTTTTGATCATACTGATGCTGGCGATCGGCTTCGGCATTGGTTTCGTGCTCGCAAAGACAATGGGTAAAAAACCTGTACAACCGGGAAAAGCCTAGACGACTTTCTGCTCTATTTCTATATAAATTCTATTGAATCTGGTGTATGTTTAGCTGGTAAGCAGCAAGAATGAAGATCGATCTGAAGAATAACATAATCCTGGTAACTGGCGCGGCCGGCGCCATTGGTGCGTCAATCGTTCGCGCAATGGCTGAATACGGCGCGACTGTCGCAATCCATTACAACAAAAAAGCCGCAGGGGCAAAAGAGGTGGCCGTGAATGTGGGCAACAGATCGCAGCCGTTTCAAGCCGATCTGTCAAAACCCGAAAATTGCGTGAAGTTGTTTCAGGATGTTCTCAGTGCATATGGAAGGCTTGATACGCTGGTCAATAATGCGGGAGTATACTTGCGTTCACCAAATGAGGAGAGTTTTGATGGATGGCTGTTGAATTGGGAAAGAACGATGGCGATCAACCTCACCGCGGCCGGCGTGCTGTGCCGGGAAGCTGTGAATTGTTTTAAGAATCAGGGAGGCGGGCGGATAGTCAATGTCGCCTCGCGTGCTGCATTTCGTGGTGACTATGAAGACTATTTTGCCTATGCTGCTTCAAAAGGGGGCATGGTTGCCCTGAGCAGAACTATTGCTCGTACATACGGAAAATACAATATAAAATCCTTTGTCGTCGCTCCGGGTTTTGTGAGGACGCCGGTCGTCGACGAGTATATAAAAAAGCATGGATCTGATTCAGTAATGAAAGATCTGGCTTTGGCAGAATTAACAACACCAGAAGACGTTGCCCCGACCGTGGTTTTTCTCGCAAGCGGATTGATGGATCATGCAACGGGCTGCACGGTTGATATCAACGCGGGCAGCTACGTTCGATAGGAAGGAATGTGGATCCAAAGGCAAAAACAGTTAGGGAATTCTGGCAACTATTTGACGAGGCACGGTTCGATGATGTGGCGGAATTATTGCTTCCTGACTGCAATATTTACTGGCCGAATACGCGTGAGTTGTTCAGGGGGCGAGATAAGCTTATTGCCGTTAACAAAGAGTATCCGGGCAGGTGGCACATAGATGTCCTGGATGTCATCGTCAAGGATGATCTGGCCATTTCGATCGTGCGCGTTTATTCCAAGGAGAATAAACACAGTTTCTATGCCACGTCGTTTTTTAAGTTCAAGCACGACCTGATAGCGGAGATCACGGAATACTGGGGCGAGATCACTGCAGCTCCTGCATGGCGTATTGCCAAAGGTTTGTCTGAAACCTACTAACCCTGGGAGATTTATGAAGCAAGAATGTACGTATCTATTGAAATATGTTATTTGTTCATTGTGTTTAACGGCAATTGTAGTATTCGCGGATGAAGGATATGATGCATCCTTGCCCGAGGATCACCACCCTGGATACGGAGGCATACGCACGATCGAAATACGCAGCATGACCCCGCCTCTGGTAGGTTCGTTCGCGGCGCCTGACGGAGCGATGCGCGGGCTGGCGTTTGACGGGCAGTATTTGTGGGCGGCAAATAGCGGTGATGGTAATAGCATGTACGGCTCAAAAATATACCGTCTCGATCCAGATAGTGGCACAGTTATCAATGCTTACAACGGCATTGTGAATCATCCTTGCGGTCTGGCGTGGGATGGCCAGTACCTATGGCATTCGGCTTACATAGGGGGGATGATTTTCCAACTGGATACTTTCGGCCTTACGGTTGTGAAGAGTTTCGCCGCTCCGACCATGCATCCGTTCGACCTCGCATGGTATGGTGGCAATCTGTATGCAGTCCGGGGCAATGAACAATACATTTCAGTGATCGATACCAGCGATGGATCGGAAATCGACAGTATCCATGCTAACTATACTTCACCCAATGTGCGTCCTTTTGGCCTGACTTTCATCATCAGGAACGCCCCACAACTGCTGACCTGCGACGGCAACTACGGCTCGAATCTCGTGAACATGTGGAATCTCTATGCAAATAACTGGGTTGACCAGTGGGCAGGGGAACCGGCGATCTATCCATCAGGCCTTGCGTATGATTCGGTCAATGAACGACTGTGGATGTCATGTTATGGGCATGATTCGATATATATCTATGATATGAGCCAGGTGGGGATCACTGAATCTGAGATCGAACACGCTGATGGAATTCGATTAGATGCATGCCCGAATCCGTTCACTAACTCTACCGATATCCGATATCAGATCACAGATGACGGACATGAACGCGAGATCAAGGTATACGATATAGCCGGCCGCCAGGTCGCTGATCTTTCTGAACAGGTATCTGTTATCGGTCATCAGTCATCAGTTCAGTGGGATGGTACTGATGACACAGGGTGCAGACTTCCGGCTGGCGTATACTTCCTTAAGACATCGATCATGAGTACACCCTTGAAGTTGTTAATGGTGAACAGATAATCGACGAGTGGGACGGAATGAATATGATGGCCGCATTAGCGTTTGTTTCTGCGGCGCTGGCTTGGTTATGGCTTTCAGTCCGCATTTTGGCAAAGGCGACACAATCGGGGGCGTGATATTTCTGGTCACGGCGATCCTGTCGGCAATTCTTTTCTTACGCCAGCTGACTGGCAAGCGGAAAAAGCACGGAAAAGAGTAAAGAGCCTTCACTTCATTAACACGAAGCCCGCGTAGAGGTTGTTGCATACGCGCGAGGCCTTCCATTAAACGAACTTTCAAACTACCGGGTTGAACCAAATCCACTCTTGGCATGTCTAATGTATGTGTTAGGAGGTAGAATAAATGAAGTTATTATCGATTGGCATGCTGTTGTCAATTTTAGCCATAAGCGTGTGCAGGAGCGAGGGTGGCGATAAGGAGAAAGAGAGTATTGCTATGAATAATTCAAAATACGAGAAGGCAACTTTTGCCGGTGGTTGTTTTTGGTGCATGGAACCACCGTTTGAAAATTTAGAGGGTGTGGTCGACGTCGTGCCTGGATACACGGGTGGGAAAAAGGATAACCCCACCTACGAAGAGGTTTCGCGCGGTACGACCGGGCATCTCGAGGCGGTTCAGATAACGTATGATCCGGCGAAGATCAGCTATGAGAAATTGGTTGAGGTTTTTTGGACACAGGTAGACCCGACCGATCAAGGTGGGCAATTTGTTGACCGCGGTTCTCAATATGGAACGGCGATATTCTACCACAGCGACGAGCAGAAGAAAATTGCTGAAACGTCGAAAGCAGAATTGGCAAAGTCCGGTAAGTATGATAGTCCGATCGTTACCGAGATACGGGAATACACCAGATTCTATGAGGCCGAAGACTATCATCAGGATTTCTATAAGAAGAGCCCGGCGCGCTACAAATCCTACAAATTCTTCTCAGGGCGTGAACAGTTCCTGAAGCGAATATGGGGCGATGAGAAAAAGCAGCAGCAGGAACAAAAAGAGGAATCCTATGAGAGACCTTCAGATAAAGAGATAAAGGAAAACCTTACTCCCATGCAGTACGAGGTCACACAGCAATGCGGAACCGAACCGCCTTTCCATAATGAATACTGGAACAACAAACGTGAAGGCATTTATGTGGATGTTGTTTCTGGCGAGCCCCTATTCAGTTCACAGGACAAATATGATTCAGGTACTGGTTGGCCCAGTTTCTTCAAACCCATTGATAAGAGCAGTATAGTTGAGAAGGTCGACTCAAGCCACGGTATGGCCCGCACCGAGGTACGAAGCAAGACGGGTGATTCCCATCTCGGGCATCTGTTCGACGACGGTCCTGAGCCGACCGGACTCCGCTACTGCATCAACTCAGCATCTTTGCGGTTCATACCCAAGGAGGATCTGGATAAGGAAGGCTACAGCGAATACAAGAAGCTTTTCAATGAATGATCTCTGACTGGAAGACGCGTAAAGAAGGACGGCCCGGCCGTCCTTTTTTATTACGTTGCAGCAACATGAGGAGTTTCTCTGAGCAAGTAGCTGCCCTTCGTTGACAATAGGTTTAATATCGATTATACTGCACGATGTGTTGGGGTCATGAAGCATGGATATCACTCTGAAGCGGCTTATAGTAGGTTACCTGCCCACGAACTGCTACATTGTGTTATGCAACAAAACATCCGAAGCCATGGTCATCGATCCCGGGATCAAGGATGGCGAAGAGAAGAAGATATTCAATGTAATCGAGAAATCCAAATCCTGTTTACGTTACATAGTGAACACGCACGGTCATCCTGATCATACTTCGGGTAATCGCGCACTAAAGGAACACACGCACGCGGATATACTGATCCACAGCCAGGATGCACCGCTACTCACCAACCCGTTGCTCGATGTGGAAGGATCGCAAACTCTCAATACACCTCAAAGATGCCCTATTTGCGGCAAGCACGAAGCAATGCGCTTTAACGTTAGCGATAAGAAAGCAAGTACATTATCTGGCTGCGGTGTAGTAATCATGGAGGCAGATTTGTCACCCCCTGCAGACCAGCTGCTTGCGGACGGTGATGTGGTGACGTTGGGACAGGTTGAGTTCGATGTGATACATACACCCGGACATACGGGGGGCGGCATTTCTCTTTATTCGGCACCGGAGAACATACTCTTCACGGGTGATACTCTGTTCGCTGGTTCATATGGACGGACCGATCTGGCAAGTAGTTCGGAAGAGGATATGAAAAGATCGTTATCGAAGTTGATCCAGCTGCCGAGTGTAACCGTGGTTTATCCCGGGCATGGACCCGAAACCACGATACAGTTGGAAAAAGAAAGTAACATATACCTGCAGGATTTAATATAAAGGAGAATGATGCAAGATATGAAATCGAAAGTTATCGGGCGGAACGATCTAGTCAATGCCCTCATAGATGCGCTCAAACCGCATTCATATGTGCATGCTGTCTGGGAAGGCGGTGCGGCGAGCTGGAACCGTGTGGATGAGTGGTCTGATATAGACCTTTACGTGGTTTGTGATGATGAACGGGTTGAGGATTCCTTTAATGTTATGGAAAAAGCCATTGCTGCGCTTTCCGAGATAGATCTTAAATTCCGCATGCCGGAACCAGCCTGGCACGGAGCCTCGCAGGTTTTTTTGCGCTTGAAGCATGCCAGTCCGTTTCTTTTTCTGGACATCGCCGTGATGAAGAGATCGAGCAAGGAGAAGTTCCTGCAATACAGGATACACGGAAAGCCCCTGGTTCATATTGATAAGATTGGTGTCGTCAAAGACGAGCCGGTCGACCCCAAAGATTATTTTGAAGAAATGAAAACGCGCCTGGAGAATTTGAAGACAACTTTCGAGCTCTTCCAGGTGCTCGTGCTCAAGGAGGTCAATCGCGGTAATGACATGGAAGCATTGAGCTATTACTTGAGTTATGTGTACCGCCCTTTGGTTGAAGTTCTGAGGATCAAGCATTGTCCGTGGCACTACAAGTTCTTCACGACATATATATATCATGAGATGCCGGCCGAGGTAGTGCAGCGACTTCATCATCTTTATTTCGTGAGTGATGTTGAAAAACTGGCTAAATGTCGGGAGGAAGCAAGAAATTGGTTTTGGGAGACATTGAATAGCATAGATCTTGAAGCATTGAGGAAGACGATCTTCTCATCTGAGGGATGAGGATATCGATCATGCTTTCGATGCGGCGGTTTACCGTAAACTGTGGAGCACAATGAGGCAGGAGGGATCTGTATGAAAAGCGCCAAATCTTTTCTTGTTGTGTATTTTTTAATATTCTGGACCGCTTTGTTTGGACAGCGCTATGCAATTGTCGTGAGTGATACGACGCGTACGCTACCTGGTTGGGGTGAGGTCGTTGATTCACTAGTCGCGCGTCACAATGGTCAGGTATTCACGTGGCAGGATTCAGTGCAGCAGATAAAGGGTGCACTGTCGTCATACATGCCTGATTATATCGCATTTGTGGGTCGCGGTGCCCAGGAAATCAATGTTGCATTCGTGGGGGATATCTGGGCATTAACACGCGATCTCGACCCGGATCCTTACGGCGATGCGATCTGGGGTGTGCTCACCGGGTATGATCATCAGGATGCGATGAGGATCGTGCAAAATCAGACACTCGAAGTGAAAACAGCGCTCGGCGGCACAAGTTGCACATGGGACAGTTGGTTCTATCAGGGGATATCCACCTTCGAAGCTGAATACAACCGGATAAGATTTAAAATTCCTGACAGCTCTTTGATAATCGATACATTATGTCCGCCACGCTGTCCAGATGACCGGTGTACCCTCTTGGTGAACTATCTAAACAACGGTTTGAATGATACAATAATGGGTTGTAGTCTTCAGGGACCTGTTGACTACTTCGTTACCAGCGGCCACGGCAATGTCAATGTTTGGCAGCTGCACTATCCGACGCAAGGGTTTGAGGGGCAATTCATCTCGAATGCCGGCCAAGTGTACGGATCGCCATATTCGGGATCTAATTGCAATATAAATTCCACGAATCCTAAAATATATAACGCGATGGGCAATTGTCTGGTTGGGAATCCCGGCAACCTGCATTACATGCCGTATGCCTGGTTGCATACTGGCGGTGCTGTTGCTGTTACTGGTTACATGCCGTCGACAGTGTACGGCTATATGCTGTGGGGCCTGGGCGGTCTTTTTCAGATGCTACAGGACACCTACACCTATCCCGAAGTCTTTTTCATCAACAACCAGGAATTGATCTTCGATCGTATGAACAATACCCCGGGGACTGATCCAAATGGACTCGATTACGACCGGGATGCGTGCTGTTACTACGGTGACCCGGCGGCAGATATCAGAATGTTCCAGTGGCGGGATCCTTGGTGGGATCAGGGGCTAGATGTAGTTCCAGCTGGAGAATTCGATACAATAACTTTCTGGATCGAAGCTAACTACGACAGCGTTGACCCTGGTTTTAGCGGAACTTCAGGGAGGCGTCATCCATTTGCTTTTTTACCCTACCGATATGATAGTACAGCAGTACTTGATGGTACTTTCTATAGTGTAATAACCACCGATAACTTTGTAATGATGTATTGCTGGCATCAAGGCGATCAGAGGTTGGCAGCCGGCGAAACGCGTTATGTTAGATTCATTGCGCGCCGGATGAGCGGTGTTGGTGAACAACGTCTCGCTGACGGGCAAGTGATGAACAGGTTTTCGGCTACTCCCACGCTGTCGCGAGATATATTGCACATTGGATTCGACCTGTTGTCTCCTGCGAACATACAAGTTGCTGTCTATGATGCGACGGGTAGGTTGATCAAAAGACTCGCTGCTGGCCGCTACGGAAATGGCAGCCATGAAGTAATATGGAATGATAATTTTCGTTCAATACCCGCCGGCGTATATTTTGTGAGGCTCGATACGGAAGATTCGTCTTTTACCGAAAAGATCATCAAGGTGGAACGGTAATTATGGGCCAGTAATATGACAAAGGAGGACGAATGAAGTATGTGGTAACTATCTGTACTATGATGATGCTCTTGTTTGGGCAAGGTCAACAAAAAGACGCTGCTGCTTTTGATGGTACCTTCGCACAATTCAAGAGCAGTCTTGCGGGGAAAGACTATTTTGCCGCGTACGAGAAGTTGCATTCGGCGCTTGAGATGTTTTGGCAGAAGACACCGCTTCTATTACGCAATGCAAGGTTTGTGAAGGATGATGATAACTCTTATGGTATTTACGAGCCAAAAAGTGACAACAGTTTCGCTCCGGGCGAACGGCTGTATCTTTACCTGGAACCAATAGGTTACGCTTTTAAGAAAAACTCTGCAGGATACTATGAATTTGGCTTCTCTGCAGACTTTACACTGGAGGATGAAGGCGGCAAAGTTCTTGGTGGTCAGGAGAACTTTGCAAAGCTTGATTTTAGCTCATGGAACCATAATACAGAAATTTCTTTGACGTTCACCTACACTTTTACAGGATTTGAAAAAGGTAAGTATAAAGTAGTGACACGTGTCACCGATGCAAATTCAAAGAAGAGCGCTACAGTTGATAATTGGTTCAACATAAGATAGATTGTTCGCGGGACTAATGGACGATCGTAAGCAGAGACGTTGGTTCTATACACCCTGCGGCCTGGATTGCCATGGCTGCTCGATCCGGCTTCGAGCAAAAGAAGAGCTCAACTATTGGGCGGAGCGGAATGTTGATTTAGACAAGATAAAATGCAGCGGATGTCGTTCAGAACGGAATGAACATCATTGGTCGCCAGGCTGCCAGATACTGCAGTGTTGTGTGTATGAGCGCGGGCTTGAATTCTGCGCGCAGTGCCCGGGTTTCCCGTGTCAGATCCTGGAAGATTGGGGCAGAGAATATGACCACCATGCCCGTGCGGTTATAGAGTTGAAAACGATGAGAGAAATGGGTGTGGAAGAGTGGCTCAAAAAAAGAGGCATCAGTGAATAGCAGAATGCATTTATATAATGGATATCTAGTTGAAATGGGGGCTCATGGCTTTTAAAGATTTAAAGATCACGGCGGTGAAGGTTGAAGGTCCTTGCAGCCGTACAAAACTTGGTACGACATTCTATGTTCGCAACGCGCGCCTGGAGGTTCCACCCGGCGAATCAGTATGCATCTTTGCATTGGGCAGCATGCTGCCGGTGATATCAGGCGCGATAATCCGGAACGAGCCGGAACAAGGTGTACTCGATCTTCTTCAGGAGTGGCAGTGCCCGGATCCTGAAGCGAAGGTCATTTTCAGGATCGAAGAAGAAAATTAGATGTATATTAAACTGTCTTTTACAGTGGCTGGTAATTTCCTGGTCAGTATCATAATGTTTGAGACTCCGGTCAGAGGAGGTTTATGGAAGTAATCGATCTGCGCAGCGATACGGTGACCATGCCCAGCGATGAAATGCGGGAGGCGGCATGCGATGCAGAACTGGGCGATGATGTTTTTGGGGAAGACCCTACGGTAAACCGCTTGCAGGAGACCGCTGCCCAACTGACGGGGAAAGAGGCTGGGCTTTTCGTCAGTAGTGGGACAATGGGTAATCTGGTTTGCATGCTTGCGCACTGCAGGCGTGGCGAGGAGGTTATTCTCGGTGACCGCTCGCACATGTTCCTGAATGAATGCGGGAGTATTGCGACAGTTGGCGGCATTCATCCCCATACGATACCGAATCAACCCGATGGCACGATGCAGATTGAAGAGATCAAAACGGCAATAAGGGGTGACAATGACCATTGGCCCAGGACGCGGGCGATCTGTCTGGAAAACACGCACAACCGGTGTTATGGCGCCCCCCTGACACCCGAATACATGAAATCGGTCTCGGAACTCGCCAGGGCAAAGGGATTGATAGTGCACCTCGATGGTGCACGCATATTCAATGCGGTCGTTGCGCTGGGCGTAGACGTAAAGGAATTCACACGCCATGTGGATTCCTTGTCCTTCTGCCTGTCCAAGGGTCTGGCCGCTCCGGTCGGTTCAGTCGTGTGCGGCAGCGATGAATTCATTGCTGAAGCGCGGAGAAACCGGAAAGTGTTGGGCGGCGGCATGCGGCAAGCAGGCATTATCGCGGCACCAGGGTTGGTCGCGCTGGATAAGATGATCGATCGGCTGACAGATGATCACGCAAACGCAAGGCGCCTGGCTGAAGGCATTGCCAGCATTCCCGGGTTGTCCATCGATCTTTCCTTGGTCAAAACAAATATAGTCTATTTCGATATTGCAAAGGATAATGTAAACGTGGATCAGATCAAAGCCGGGTTGGAAAAGAAAGGCATCAAGGCGTTGCCGACCGGACCCACAAGGTTCCGTATGGTGACCCACTATGGTATTGAAGCGGAGGATATTGATAAGGCACTGTCCGTGCTAAGCGCTATCATGAGCGAAGGTTATTAGAGTTGTGTCTTAAAAGGAGGTGTTAATGATCAATCATGTGCTTCTCTATGTAGGCTCTGCTATAATCATCGTTTGGGGCATTGCACATCTGGCCCCTACAAGATCAATTGTCCGCGGGTTTGGTGAGCTCTCACGTGATAACAGACTAACGATTACCATGGAATGGATTGCCGAAGGCCTTACGATGTGCTTTATCGGTTGTCTTGTCTTTTTCGTTACGTTATTCGGTGGCATCGGCAATTATGTTACGATTTTAGTTATCCGCCTCTGTGCTTTGATGCTCATCATCATGGCTATTCTTTCATTGCTCACCGGGGCCAGGACATCTATTGTGCCTATGAAAATCTGCCCGGTCGTGAAAACGGTCACAGCGGTACTGTTTTTGCTGGGCAGTTATTTGTGATTCGTCGGCAGGACACAACATAAATAGAAAGTGCTATGAGTACCGAATAGGGGATTTATTGACATCCGTTGTTTGCGAGATAGAATGGTATGAATAATGGTGTTCCTTTGCTATCACTTTGTTCTTTTGCGGGTTGCCCGACGCAGGTGGTCTAATTTATGACTGAAACTATACTATTTTGCCTGGTTGCCTCATCAATGACTGTCACCTCGAACAATAATGAATTTTCTGCTGAAGTTGTTTATGACGGGGCGACCGAACTCGCGGTGAACTCCTTCACCTTGTATGACCGTGCTAGCGAGGTCGTGTACCATAAGGAAATGCTCCGTGTACAAACCTTCTTTATACATGATTCAGGCGTTGTCTTTGCGCTGAATGAACAAGAGTTATATTTTTTCCGGGAAGATGGTGAAGAATTTTTTCTCCAGTATTTAACTCATCCCAATGGCTCCGGGTTCTCTGAGGATGGTTCGATCTTCTTTGTCTCTGACAGACAAGGCATTTTCGCTTACTCGAATGCCGGCGAGCCCGTTCATGAATTCTGTCCAGGTCGGTTGTTCGCAGGTGTGGACCAAGGCAACAAGGTGGCGATCATATCAACTGATACCCTTTTCCTTTATGTAGGGGGTGTGCTGAAAGGCAGGAAAGTACTTTCGACACCGTATGCGCGACGGGTGCGTTTTTCAAATGACAAGAGATCTTTGGTGATCGATATGCCGGGCCGCACTGAAGCGCTTGACTTTGGTATTGAGGGAGAGGCTGGTCAAGAATGATTTTGTCTTTCATTATCGCAGTTGGTTGGCCCCTTGCGCCGGTAGATTCAACCCAGCCTTTGGGTAATAACTGGGGTGAGTATCAGGAATACGGCGGTGCTCCCTACCTGCATCCGGGCATCGATGTAATGGCTGATACCATACATCGTCCTGTTTATGCAGTACAAGCAGGGGTTGTAAAGGCCTGGCTCACTATTTCGGGGGATTTTCACTGGCGCCTGGCGATCGCCGATTATGAGACGAATGATTCGGTGGAAGCCTGGCTTTATGCCCATATTGACCCTGGTCAATACCATAAGAATCTCGGCGAGACAGTAGCTGAAGGTGAACTCATTGGCTATCTTGTATGGTGGCCGGTAACAGGTTTTGACCATCTGCATTTTGCGCGCATCAAGGACGCAGGATCGGTATGGCAATATGGAGATTGGGCATTCATTCAGAACCCTTTAGTTATCATTACGCCGTATGATGACACAACCAAGCCTGTTCTTGAGGACAGTTATTACAGCAATAAATTTGCCTTCTGTCAGAACAACACAAGTATTTATCTGCAGCCTGACAGTCTCTTCGGAAGTGTTGATATCATCGCCAAGATCTTTGATGACACAGGGCTGCCGCTTTACAATCCAGTTTGGGAGCGGCTTATTCCCTACAAGATAGAATATGAGATCCATGGGGCTCAGAACATGCCGGTCACTCTGTCATTTATCTTCCACGGAGTATTGGATTACACAAACAATGTCGACGTCATCTACAAGGATGATGCAGTCTGTAACACACAGGGTGATTACAGTTCCCGCACTTATTATTTTATCGTAACTAATACTGATGGCGACAGTATCGTCGAAGCAAGCGATGCATCCTTTGCCTGGGAAACAAATGATTTTCCTGATGGCCCATACTGGGTCATTGTAAACGCTTATGATGCAGCTGGTAACCTTCAAACTGACAGCATGCTCGTTGAAGTCGCCAATGTTGGAGTCATCGAGCAAAAGGATTTGGCCGTTATGACCCCGGCAGTCATTTCGCCTAACCCCAACAAAGGATACTTTACTGTCAGCAGCGAAGCGCAGGTTCGAATCTTGGATATCAGTGGTCGGGTGATCGCGTCAGGCCGTGGTAATTTCGATAAACTCGCCCCTGGCGTCTATTTTGTTATAATTAACGAGCGTGGTGAGATGCACACTGAAAAAATGGTCGTCGTGGATGAATAGGCAGGGCTCCGCGGGTTTGTTTTTCGAAACACAGATCAATACGGTAATTTGAATTTAGCGGCAAGATCTTTAAGGAGATACGAAAATGTGTGGAAGATTTGTACGCAAGAGCACGATAACAGTCATCGAAGATGAATTCGATATCTATGAAGTCCAGTGGGCGTTTGAACCCAGCTATAATATTGCACCCAGTCAGGATGTTGCTTGTGTGATAGGAAACGGTGGAAACCGTTTGGTCAAATTCCGCTGGGGTTTGGTACCATTCTGGGCGGATGATCCTTCGATCGGCTACAAGATGATCAATGCCCGGGCGGAAACAGTTGCCCAGAAGAGAAGTTTCGCCCGTGCTTTCAAGAAACAACGATGCCTGGTCATTGCCGATGGTTTCTACGAATGGCGGAAACTCGCGGACGGCAAAAGAAAAGTGCCGATGTACGTTCACTTGCGCGAAGAGCGACCTTTCGGTTTTGCCGGGCTTTATGAGAACTGGAAGGGAAAAGACGGAACAGTTCTGCAGACCTGCACGATCATCACGACCCAACCCAATGAGCTGATGATGCCCATTCATAACCGGATGCCCGTGATAATCGCACCAAAAGAGCGCAAGGTATGGCTGGACAGGGAGATCGAAGACCCAAATGTACTCATGCCTTTGCTCGGGCCGTACGATTCGAGCAAAATGGATGCCTTTGAAGTTTCAAAAAGGGTCAATTCACCCTCCTATAATGAACCTGATTGCATAAAACCGGCGAGCAAAGACGGAGCGCAGCAATTGGGCTTCGCCTAGGCCAGAGCCCGCGTCTTAATTTGTAGATTTTTGCCACCTTCACCTTGCGACGACATCCAAATGCATCATTAAGGTGTAACTTCTGTCATATTAGTTACGTAATAGCAATAATGGTTGAACAAGTATTTAGAAATTTCACACTAAATTTCGGGACATGTGGTTTCTTAATCATGATCGAGGAAGGATCAAAATGAAGAAGATAATCATGGTGGTTGCGTTTTGGGCAATCGCCTTCTTGCCGGTTGTCACTCAGGCACAGGGTGAACCGAAGAAAAGGGTCGAGGGTATCGATGACTTGCCGCGGCATACGTATAAGATAGAGGGGACCGTATCAGAACTGTACAGCAACCAGGAAGCTTTCCGTTCGTTCGCGGCGCAGGTGCGCGCAGATGTTGAAAAAGACCTCGCGGAATATGAGATCGAGGACAGTAGAACCCTGCGCAGTTATTACGGCACACTGCTTGCACTGGATATGATGGATGGTGCTTTTGATAGGGCACTGACGAATGTTTACAGGATACGCGAACTGCAGGACAAGGCGGCGAGCCGGCTTACGAGCGGATTAGTGACCGAGGCAGTTATCAATACCTGTCGTGCTGCAGAACCGGGTGAAACGCTTGATAAGAATGCTTTCGCCCAGTTTCTGTCGCAGGCGCTTGATACCTTACCATGGGATGTCATACAAGAGAGTATCGAGGAATTGAAGGGTCAGGTGGATATTCTCAGCGAGAATTGGCTGATCGGTCTGGTGCAGTCACAGTTCGACCAAGCCGCTGAGAGAACCGGACAGGTCAGCAATGATATTGCTGCCCGCCTCATCTCACTGCGCTACCGGCATGATTTTCAGCTTCCCCTGAAGGAAGAAATCATTTCTGTCCTTGAGAAACACATTGCAGCCAATCGAATTGAGAAGGAAGACATATGGCAATCGCGAAATGTCGAATTGTCTCCGGAAGATGCTCTCGATACGGTTCTGATCGCCATATGGGATACGGGTGTTGATGTCGGCGTCTACCCTAGCCAGCTTTTTATTAACGCGGCGGAGAAGATCAACGGTCGGGATGATGATATGAATGGATTCATCGACGATGTGAACGGCATTGCCTACGATCTGCAAGAAGAAAAGACTCCTGATATACTATATCCGCTCGATGATGCAGAAGAGCGTTTACCCGAATTGATGTCCTCGATCAAGGGTTTCTTGGATATCCAGACAGCAGTCGAAAGTCCTGAGGCTGTTGCTCTTAAGAAGAAGCTTGCGGGAATGAAGCCGGAGGAATTGGAGCCGATGCTTGAGGATATGGTACGCGTAGCCCTGTATGCGCACGGTACGCATGTCGCCGGTATTGCTGTAGATGGGAACCCATATGCGCGCATAATGACTGTGCGTTTCACTGTAGACTACCATATAGTACCGATGGCCCCGACGATCGAACTCTCACGGAAAATGGCCAAAGCTTACAGAGAAAGCATTGAATACATGCAAGTGCATGGAGTGCGGGTTGTCAACATGAGCTGGGGTGGAGGAGTGCGTGAAACAGAGCAATCCCTGGAGGCCAATGGTATTGGCGAGAACGCCGAAGAACGTGCACGGCTGGCGCGGGAGATGTTCGACATCGAGAAAGAGGCACTATTGGAAGCAATGAAAGACGCGCAGGGGATTTTGTTCGTTAACGCCGCTGGAAACGAGAATGATGATGTTGCCTTTGAGGACTATTATCCGGGCGCTTTTGATCTGCCCAATCTGCTGGTCGTCGGAGCGGTGGACAAAGCTGGAGATGTGACTTCCTTTACCAGCTTTGGCAAAGCGGTGGATGTCTATGCAAATGGCTATGAGGTGGAAAGTTATGTACCCGGCGGTGGCCGTCTCGCTTCATCAGGCACATCCATGTCGTCACCAAATGGTGCCAATCTAGCGGCAAAGCTTATCGCTATCGATCCTTCGCTCACACCTGCTGAGGTTATCGATCTGATCATGAAGGGTGCGGATGCAAACCGGGAAGGATTGCTTTTGATCAATCCTGAGCGCTCGGTCAAACTACTTTACTCGCAAAAGAAAGGTTAGAGATAGAGAAACTTGCTGGATTATTCTTTGACCCGAATTATTGTAGCAGACCGGTAATTTCTTCTACTAGTTTCTTATCCAGTTCTGGTTCGTAACCGATCAGTATCTTGCTTACCAGTCCGCCCCGGTCGATAAGAATGAACGTCGGGTAGTTCGTGACACCGTATTTCTTCACCAGATCGCGCCCGGCAAGGTTAGTATAACTGGGGTTCATTTTTTCGATGACGAAGATCGCATCCGCGCGCTCCTTGTCCGTATTCACGCCAAGGACGGCTACCTGTTCATTCTTGAAATGTTCGGCAACCTTGTCGATCAGAGGCATGGATCTTATGCACCAAGGACAACCACGATACCAGAAATCAAGCAGGATGACCTTCCCCTGATATTCATCGAGTGAATGCTTGGTGCCTGAAAAATCCTCAACCTCCCATGCTGGTGCTGTCTTGTTTACCATCTTTGTGCGTTTCTTGATCTGTTCTGTTACCTGCTCGAAATCCTCAGGCAGCCCTTTGATCATTTTGTCCAGTTGTGTTCTTATGTCCGGAAAGGTTATTCTCGCTCGCGCCTGCGACAGCAAGTACTCTGCGCTGCTACGCGATAATGCTATTTGCGATGGATTCTTTTCTGCTTCCTCCAAAATATGGTTGTAGGCTGAATCGGCAGTCAGGTATGTCTCGATTTCGCGTACATAGCGTTCTGCCCATGCGGTGTTCATCTCGACGATAGAATCAAGTATTGTTGTCGTACTACTTTTCCCTGCGTAATAGCCGTAGCCTCTGATGCTTTCCTCTTTCTTGTAGATCGGTATACCTGTGATCAAATCGATATAGATCTCTGCCCTTTGAGTTATCGAATAGACTTCATCGAGGGGGGTCCTGTGTGTGACTTTAACTATCCACGAACGCTTTGAAGTGTCTGGATTTTCCGCACTGTAGCGGGTGGATTCACCATACATGCGCTCGTTGAATTCCCACATAACAGGTCCGTCAGTGAATTCATCGGGCAAAGGTGGGAAGATGTTCGGCAGGAAGAGATCGAATAGCGCGAGGTTATCCATTGCCCAGGTTCGGATGTATCGTCCGGTGGGGTAAAGGTCGCAGAATGCCCGGCCTGAGCGTGTGGGCAGCTCTTCAGGTTTTCCTTTTCCTTCAATTCGGGTTGTGGTGCGGGTATTTCTGAGCAGCAGATGCCAGCTCTTGTCCGGATTTTGTCCGAGCACCCAGATTTCTAGATTCTCCTGACTATCCATCGTCCCCCTCGTGTATTCCAAATTGGCACGGGATGTGTAATAAAGTATCTTGCCGTTTTCGAGGTTATATTGGAAACCTGGGGGGAGTATCTCACCTGCTATTTGCGCGTGTCCTGTATGCACCAAACATATGAGCAGTATGCCGGGCAATACTGGAAGAAGTGCAGTTCTGTTGACCCCTTTCATGTTATCAACATTATATTCCGATTCAGCTCGAAGTAAAGATGGGAGATTTGCTACAATGGCTTGACAAGCATGATATTTTCTATTACAGTTTATAGCATATGGTAGGCACGAGAGGGAATCGCAGTAGACGAGATAATGTCATCAGGGTAATTTCTGAGAAGCGCTGTTCGTGTTCACTCAATCAGTGCCCGGTTTAAGAAATGAATATTGAAGCAGCCGCCGCCTTCTTGTGCGAGAGGGGGACTGAGTTTGAGAAAGCGCGCAGCGAGTGGGTACTCAATAAAGTCAAGCCTCAAAGCGGTGTTTTACGGTCGTTCCTTGAGCTTCAATGTGAAAGCGGTGGGTTTCCGTTCGGCGGGGAAAAAGGAAACCTTAGTACGGTGCACAGCACAGTGACGGCAATTTGGTGGCTCGACGATCTCGGCTTGTTCGACTCGGTCCATGCAGATCAGGCTTTTGAATATTTGTATGCGGTTCAGAAGGACGATGGCGGATGGGACGAAGATCCAGCGATCACAAAATACAGGCTGCCACCATGGATAACGCCCGGCGATCTACGCACGAGAGTCTACTTATCTGCTTATGCAAGTTACTGGTTGGCCTTGCGAGGTCATATCGAACATCCGCAATTCAGAAATGCTCTTTACTTTCTTGTCAGCCATCAAGAAGAGTCGGGTAAGTTCTTTGGGTTTTTGCACACAACATGGATCGCGGTCAGCGCCTTTGCGCTTGCCGGACGTCCTTATGCAAAGATCGTGAGCAAAGGCTTGAAGCATCTCATGGGTAAGCCGTTTGATGAGTGGGCGGATTCGCAGATCGCGTGGGCTCTGGAATGTCTCGGGCGTGCCGGACTGCCAAAAGTACATCCCTTTATCAGTGACTGCCTTGATGAACTCGCCAAACGCCAGAAGCCGGATGGTACATGGATCTCGGAGGATGGTGAGGCGTTTACAGTACAGGCCACCTTGAGCGCGGTGAAGGCATTTAAGATATTTGGAGTGGAGTCAAAATAGAATTTCAACCCGGTCCTGTGTTGTGCGATTAGAATCGTATTCCAACCGGCCATCTTTTATGATCATCATTTTCATTCTGAGCATGCTGGGTGCGCAGGACGTCGGAGAGGGATTTTCGACTTTTTGCGGCAATTATCTGGGCCAGGAAACGCCTGGCCGCAAACCAGAACCATTTGTACCAGATCTATTCTCGCCATGGGGTGATTACGGATATCATCTGGTCACCAGCGTCTATTTTTTTCCGGACAACAGAGAGCTTTTCTTCACCGACCAGAAGCTGCCGGTGATCGAGGGCCGCAGCTCGACTATCTGGTATATGCAGCAGGTGGACGGCAACTGGACCCAACCAACGAAAGCTTCATTCTCGGATAGTTTTAGCGATATAGTTACCTTCTTATCGCCCGACGGAGAAAGAATCCATTTTGCTTCCACGCGGCCGACTAGCGGGCAGGGATCACCTAAAGACCATGATATCTGGTATGTGAAGAGAGCCGGTAAGAAATGGTCAGAGCCGGTAAGATTGGGGATCCCGATCAACACTGAGTATAATGACCTTGGAGGTTTGATGACCACCGATGGAGCAATCTATTTCAGCTCAGATCGTCCTGGAGGCATGGCCGGGTTCGATATTTATGTTGCGCGGCTGGTTGAAGGCGGTTATAGTGAATCGAACCTGGGTCAATGCGTCAACACCAAAGCAGACGAATACATTGTGCATGTAGCGCCCGACGAGGACTATATTATTTTCTACCGTGATGACATGGTCGATAAAGCGAATAGCGGTCTGTGTGTTAGCTACTTTGATGCGGCCGGGGCCTGGACAAGTGCAAAGAGCATGGGCGATCATATCATTCATGCCCGGGATGCGACCGTTTCTCCAGATGGCAAGTATCTATTCTTACTTGGACACGGGGATGGTGTCTGCTGGCTGAAAACTGACATAATCGGGTACCTGAAAACCGAAGATCTTGAGATATCAAACATGGTGTTGAATGCAGTTCTCTACGATGATGTATCAGCAGCAGTCCGGTTGTACCATGAACTCAAGAAGAAGCACGCTGCATATATTGATCTTGATGAATACCTCTTGAATCAACGAGGCCACGATTTACTGGAAGCCGGACGATTGATCGAAGCGATTGCGCTGTTACAAGTCAACATTGTTTTGTTCCCTGATTCGTGGAATGCACATGATAGTATGGGCGAAGCTTATTATCAGTCCGGTCGTTTAGAGCTTGCTATTCAGAGCTATGAGAAATCTCTGGAGTTGAATCCAAACAACGAGCATGCGATCAAGGCCCTGGAACGTATAGAAGCAGTTTTGCATGATTGATACCAGACTAATTTGGGATATAATATTTGTTTTTAAGATGTCTTCTATGGAAGGAGGTCGGTGATGGCTGATTTATCCACTGATTATATGGGACTCAAACTGCGGAATCCTCTAATGGTAGCAAGCTGTAGTTTGACGAATGCAGTTGAGGGTGTTCAACGCTGTGCTGATGCAGGCGCAGGGGCGGTGGTGCTCAAGTCATTTTTCGAGGAGCAGATTGAAGCGGATACAAAGGAAATCGAAAAGAATGTCTGGCTCGCAGGCCACACTGAGGCATATGATTATGTAAGAAAGATAGGCATTGAGATCGGCGCGCAGGATTATCTTACTCTATTAGAAAAATCAAAGGATTCAGTTTCGGTTCCGGTAATCGCCAGTCTCAACTGCGTAACACCGGGATCGTGGACAGATTATGCGAGGAGAATCGAGAGTGCGGGAGCGGATGCCATTGAGTTGAATGTCGCGCTGCTTCCCAGTGATCCGCGCCACAGCGGTGAAGAGATCGAGAATTTATACTACGATATTGTTGAGAGTGTGAAAAAGAGCGTGAAAATTCCTCTTGCCGTGAAGGTCGGGCCTTATTTTACTTCGATGGCGAATGTGGCGGCTGAGCTCTGCAACAGGGGTGCGGCAGCACTGGTGTTCTTCAATCGATTCTATCAGGTGGACATAAACGTCGATAAATTGAATCTAGTTCCCGGGTATCGTTTCAGCACGCCCGAGGAGATCAATCTTCCTTTACGATGGATTTCGTTACTTGCGGGCCGTCTCGAGTGTGATCTCGCGGCAACTACTGGCGCTCATGATGCAGGTGGTGTTGTCAAACAGTTGTTGGCTGGAGCTTCGGCCGTTCAAATATGTTCGGCGCTCTACATCCACGGTATCGGCCACATTTCGAATATTTTGAGCAATATCGAGGCCTGGATGAAACTGCATCACTTTGAATCAGTAGCACAATTCCGGGGCAGGCTCAGCCAGAAGGACAGCGATCGTCCGGAATTGTATGAGCGCCTACAGTACATCAAGGCGCTTGTCGGTATTGAGTAAGGGCCGCCAGCCGATAAGGCTTGCAGGATCGCACGTTGAGATTTAAGTCTTGACGAAATAGCCAATATCAATATAATTTTGCTTGTCAAGCAGTATTCTCAAAGTTGGCGATAACCCTGAAAGGAGGAATAATGAGGCGCGTCATTACTGTCATAGGTGTTCTGTTCTTTGTTGCGATTTCGATGCGAGCAACATGCGGCACCAGCAAACGGCCTGTGTTGAAGCCGGTCGAGATGATGAAGATCACGGACAACGTGTATTTTCATAATGTTTCAATTACCTATGATGGCAAGCATTACTTCACGATCAACGGTGGCAATGATAGTTATTGTACTCTGAATGAATATGACAATAACGGCGAATTACTAGATGCCTATGATGTTGGTCTTGATGCACGCAGTTTGTTCTTTAATCCGAGAGATGGCAGGCTTTATGTGAAGATATACGGTCTGGATCTGTATGTTGTTGATTTCGATACGGAATCGGCTGAGGTCGTCCACTACGACGTATTCGACGCGGAGAACAGTTCGGTCGGCATTTCCGCTGATGGTAGGTTGCTATACGAACTTGAACTTGGAATGGTCCGAGTTCTTGATTTTGCAAATGGGAAAGAGCTGAAAAGGTTCAGACTGACAAACTATTTTGAAGAGCACGGGTATCACAGCAGTATCGCCGTCTCGGATGAGTACTTCTTTGTCTGGGGCGATGCGGATGGAATAGTAGTATACGACCTCAACGGCGATTACGTATCCGAGTTCAAATTACCACGTCCTGGATATGGATTCTCATTGTCCTACTGCAATAAGCTGCTCTGGATAGCGCAAGACGCTGATGCAGCGACCGACGGTGGAAACGGCTACTGGTTTGGATACCGGTTGTGATATGGTCGATATGGCTTGCTTTTTTTGTGATTCTATTTAGAATAAAATCATGGAGACCTTCTTAGTACACCTAGAAAAGATCTTTGAATATATCCTCAAGCAGAGCACTGCCGAGGGGATGATCGATACGCTGTATGATAAGATACGAAAGATGACCGAAAGCAACATCATGCAGCGTGATGTAGACAATTTCGTCGCCTATTTCAATCTCATGCTGTCCACTGCACGGCTGCCTAAGAAACTCAAGTTTGAGCCAAAGTTGATCCGAGCGTTTGTCGACCGGACCTATACTGAATTCACGAAATCAGCGCAAGAATTCAGGGCTAATCGTCTTTACGATTATCTCAAAAACATGATCGATGAAGGTACAGAAATTGAAAAGATTCACCTCGAGCGGCTGGAAGCAGCGCTAATTGACGAGCGCAAACCTTCGTTGGACAACATAATGGAACACGTGCATATTGCCATGTTACTTAAATGGTTACAGGGTCCGGTCAAGGGCAAGTTGTCAAAGGAATTGCAGGATTATGTTACCCTGCTGGGTACTACTTATGGCAAAAGCCAGAGGCATCTCGTACCGGATATCGAATGGCGGAAATTCGGTGTCTCAAAAGAGGATCTGGATGTAGTCAAGAAAGAATATAAGAGCTTTGAGGGCGCAATTGATGATTCGCTGAAGGCAGTAAGAGATGCGCGGGCCAAGAAAATAGAGGAGGGCAAGTACGAAGAACAATTCCGGCTCGTCATAAGCAGTCTTGATAACTTGGTCAAGATGAGCGAGAAGGGGGTTCTTAATTCGGTCCAGTCGTTCAAGGATAAGGTCATTGTGTCAGCTGCGCTCATTTATATACAGGACGAGTTTGTAAGAAAGGACCCGCAGCTGAAGCGAATAATCCAGCTCTTTATTTCGCTCTACTATCAGTTCAGGGATCGCCCGTAGACACTGAAATCACTGAATAAGAATACACGGAAAGCACTGAAGGGACAGGACACAAGGGGCAATGAGGGCACGGGCAGTTGAGGGAGGAATAGATGCCGTTGACGCAGTGTCGTGAATGTCAGAGAGAGATAAGTACCGAGGCGAATAACTGCCCGCACTGCGGTGCTCCGTTCCCCGCAAGAAAAAAATGGCAGGGTAGGGGGTTTGAGTGGAAGTCGAAGCAAACCTTCTATGGCTACCCTCTGGTCCATGTGGCTTTCGGGCGCGACGCGCAGAACAGGATCCGTGTGGCAAAAGGAGTGATCGCGATCGGTCAGTTCGGCATCGGATTGGTAACATTCGCCCAGTTTGGGATCGGCATCCTGTTCGGATTCGGACAATTCATCCTGGGATTGACCGGACTCGCTCAATTTGCGATCACCGGTTTTTTCAGCGTTGGTCAATTCGCCACTGGATATATTGCGATCGGGCAATTTGCACTCGGTTATTACGCGCTCGCCCAGGCCGGTTTTGCGAAGTATATGTGGAGTCAGGCGGTTAGAGATCCGGAGGCGATAGAATTCTTCGGGCAATTGCTGCAGAGCATAAAGAATTTTTTCCACATTTGACACGCTACTCGTTTTCTATACTTAAGATTTTTATCATGCTGTTTGCAGTTTTCCCGTTCATATTTATCCGGTGGCAGGTTGCCCATGCCGCGGGGGAGGGTGATGCCGTTATGGGTAAGGATCCAGGAGCATTTCAATCTCTTCATTTCGAGATTGTCAAATTGGCCGACGGGGTTTATGCGGCGATCCATAAAAATGGCGGTGGGGCGATATGCAATGCAGGGATAGTTGATCTTGGGGATCGCACGCTGATTTTCGACACATTTCTGACACCACAAGCCGCAAGGGATTTGATAATTGCGGCCGAAGCATTGATCGGCAAATCAATATCGACGGTGGTTAACAGCCACGGCCATAATGATCACATCTGGGGCAACCAGGTCTTTGGTCCTGAAGTCAGTATCGTTTCGACCAGCACAACACGATCTACAATGTCAGCAGAAGGAAGCAAGGAATGTGCGTGGTACAAAGAGAATACGCAGAGAAGATTGGCTTCACTCGAGGAACGCTATGAATCTGCTGTCGATGAACAGGAGCGGAACGATATATCATTATGGCTCACTTACTACAGGCAGCTGGCCGAAGCCATACCCACGCTTGAGGTCGTGCTGCCGAACCTGACATTTGACAAACGCTTGGTAATCCATGGTGCACGACGTTCCGTTGAGTTGATCGAGTATAGAAATGGACACACGAAGAGCGACATCATAATGCATCTCCTCCCGGACAGTATTATTTTCATGGGAGATCTACTCTTTGTCCGTAGTCACCCATATCTCGGCGATGGCGATCCGGATTCGCTATTGCAGATCCTACAGGAAATAGAAAGTGCGGGGGCTACAGCCTTTGTGCCCGGACACGGACCGGTCGGCAGCAGCAAAGATCTTCAGGAGCTTGTTGATTATGTTGAAACCTGCCGGAGAATTGTAAAGAGAATGGTGAGTGATGGACAAGGGGAAGACGCAATAGACAACATTACCGTGCCTCCAACTTTCAATGAATGGCAGCAAGAAGTTTTTTTTAGGAGTAACCTACATTTCTTATACAAACAGATGGTAAAAAAGCAGGATTAGTTCAAGACAGACTACATACCCAATTCTTTCCTGATGAGGCAGACCGGTATCGAGCCAAAACTGAGCAGTTTATCATGAAATTCTTTCAGCTTGAACATGGCGCCGCGACTTTGCTTATAATCATTTTTCAATTCCATGATCTGTTTCTTACCTACAAGGTAGCTCATTGGCTGGGTCGGAGAGAAGGTGTACCGTGTCACTTCCTTCTCGGCGTGCACTCTTTGCAGTTTTGCATCGTTGATGAGGAGATCAACTGCCTCCTCGTACTTCATTTTTTTTGTATGAAGCCCAACGTCTATTATCACACGGCAAGCACGCCACAACTGGTCTTTCAACTGCAGCAGCCTGGAACGAGGGTCCGAATAAAAGCCCGCATCATACATCATTTCTTCGCAATAAAGTGCCCAGCCTTCGATGAAGACATTAGTGTGCTGAAGCCGGCGTAACTTGTTCTTGAGGCTGTTTGAGTACACTAACTGCAAATGATGTCCCGGATATCCTTCATGCAGAGCCGTCACTGGAATGCCGAAAAGGGAATGCCCCCGCAGCTGTTCCTCTTGTTTTTCAGGAGAGAGGTTGTCTTCCAACGGCGTAACAAAGAAGTATCCTTTTTGTTGTTCCTCAAATGGTGCAGGATTCATGTAGGCAGCGTATGGAAGGATCGGTCGGTAAAATTCAGGCGTTGAAATTACCTCCAGCTCTTCGAAGCTGGGCAACGTTACTAGATCTTTATCTTGAATGAATTTTCGGGCACGTTCCATTTCATTCTTGTAGGTAGAAAGCAATTCAGATGCCTGGGGGTGTTCTTTCTTAATGTCATCGACGAGTTCAATCCATTTTTTTTGCATGTCGATTTGCCGGGCGACTTCTTCGAGATCCAATTCGGTCAGCCGCTTAATATCATGACCATATTCCAGTATTTCTTCTGCGGCATATGGTAGCATGTGATCCGTCTTTAACTTGAAATTGAAGTGATCTGAGCCGATAGCAAAATCGCCGGTCGACTTCGGCAGCAGATCATGTTCCAGAAAATCAGCGTAATCAGATAGTGCGGTCGCAGCCTCACGGCTTGCCTTCCGCAGGTATGGCTCAATTCGGGGGACCAGAGCGCTCAGTTGTTGCGTTATTGCCTTTAGAAAATTCTGTCCGCCTTCGTTGACCTCAATCGCCAATGCGGTAAATACCCTGGGAGCATCGTGCAGGTTACGCTTGCTGTCGCCAAGGAAACGTGGTATCTGCTGCATTCGGGACAGGATCGCGTCGGCTCGTTCTTCAATAGGTGCGAATTCTCGCAGGAACAGTATGTGGAGGGCGTCTAAACACATGCTCGCGTATTCGGTGGCATTCTTCTCCCAATGGCGCATGATCTCGAAATCCCTGATGTTAGAGTGCAGGAAGTTTTTGAGCAACTGCCAGTCTATAAGTTCTTCATGATCAATGGATTTTTCATCCAGTCTTTCGAGCTTTTTGAGAAAATCTTCGCGCTCCCTGTTAACATCCATGAGATAATTGCGGTCGACATTATCCAACTCGTGATCATACTTGTGGATCCCAACAAATGTTGCCGCAAACGGTGAACTCTTCCATAATGATTCCTGAATTTCATCTGCCAATCGTGTGAAATCTGACACTGAACCTCCTTGCTGTTAGAATTGCGATAGTGATCTGCAACTATTCTATATTAACGGGATATGATAAATTGTCAATGATCGTACTTCAAAGCAGATACGCCGAGTGATTGACAATTACATTTTTTCATCTAGAATATGCTAGCTGTATTGATTTTTTGGAGTGCGATGAAGATAGAGAAGATTATCATCGCCATATTTTTGCTGGCACTGTGCAAATGTGGCGAGGGACCAATTACGATCTCCATCAGTAACCCGCTTCATGGATCAACCGTGAGCGGAATCTTGAGGATCGCAGCTGATGCAAGCGACAATGTGGTTGATGTTTCTTTCTACATTGATGATTCATGTGTTTGTGTGGGCCATGCCGTGCCCTTCATGTATGTGTGGAATACCTTTTCATTACCTGACAGCTCCCAGCACTTGATATATGCGATCGCTGAAGACAGGAAAGGCAATGAAATGTGTTCTGATTCAGTGTCGGTCATCGTAGAAAACGGGGTCACAGTGTTCGCAGATGATTTTGAAGCGTATCTTCCGCTTACATACCCAGAAGCAGGATGGTTCGAGATTTGGCTGGGGGCAGGGAGTAACCATACATATGTGGATAGTTGCGTTGCCCATGCTGGTTCCCATAGCTTCCTGCTCCGTGGATTGATAAGCTGGCCCAGGACCGATGGTGTCGAAATAGATCTTACCGGTGTCCAGCACCTGACCTATTCGATATCATTGATGGTTCCGTCGAGCGAGCGGACCGGTGCGTTGTTTGGTTTTTTTGTGCTCCTCAATCCGCAGCTCGGCACTATATACAACGGAGTCTGGTTCAATGAGGAAGACAGTCTGATCTATGCGCGAGGAATTGTTGAGGATAGCACAGGAGTCGTGTGGAAATCCGACACATGGTATGGTGTGGAGGTTACTCTCGACATCGTGCAGCAAAAGATGAACGTATGGGTGGACCAAGAACAGGTTGTGTTCGATCTGCCTGCTTACCCATGTACCTGGATAGATACCTTTGCGCTCGCTACTGAATATGGCAAGGCAGGCCTTGTCTACTATGATGATGTTCTGGTTTTCAAGATCCTGGACAATACGGATTCATTGAAGGATCAGCCTGGATATCTACCTTGACAATCAGTAGCCCCCTGACTAGAATTACTCGTTAGATTTGTTTGCATGCATTGAGCATCACTTTGATATGACCAAGGGTTGTGCGTTCCGTGAAACACATTAATAAGGGGGTCGGGTCATGAGTGGAGTGGTTGGCATTATTGCTGATATGGATTGCAAGGAAGATCTTTTCTACGCTACAGATTATCACTCACATCTAGGGACTTCTTTCGGCGGCATTGCCGTTTCGGATGGGAAGTCGCTGGCAAAAAAAATACACAGCATAGCCCGGGCACAGTTCAAGTCGCGGTTCGACGAGGATATTGATTATATAGGCATGCACGGCAATTCGGGCGTGGGTGTTATCAGTGACCGCGATATACAGCCTCTGATCATGAGGCTGAAATTCGGTGAATATGCGCTCTGCGGTACTGGATACATTGACAATCAGAACGAACTGGCCGAGAAGTTGATCAAAGAGGGTGTTGTATTCTCGGAAATGCCAGACGGCAAGGTTAATCAGATCGAACTGGTTGCGAAACTGATCAATAAAGGCAGGACGCTGGTCGATGGCATTGAGCATATGCATAGGCAGATTGACGGCTCTATGTCATTGCTTTTATTGGGTAGGGAAGGGTTGTTTGCCGCAAGGGATAAATACGGTCGAACCCCATTGGTATTTGCAGAAAAGGACGGATCCAAGATCGTAGTATCCGAAACATGTTCCTATAAGAATCTCGGTTTCAGTACAAAGAAATATCTGGGGCCTGGGGAAATAATCTTTGTTGATGCACAGCAGACCAAACAGTTGAGAAAACCGGATAATACCCTTCAGCTATGTACGTTCCTTTTTGTCTATGCAGGGTTCCCGGCATCAGAGTACGAGGGGGAGAATGTTGAAGATTTCCGCGAACGATCGGGCAGGATCATTGCCAAGCAAGATAGAGTCGAGGTGGACTTTGTCGCCGGTATTGCTGATTCCGGTACGGCTTATGCCCACGGGTATTCGCACGAATCAGGTGTGCCGGTCAAGATACCGTTGCTGAAGTACACGCCAGGATGGGCGCGAAGCTATGTGCCACCGGCGCAGGAAAGACGAGACCTGATTGCCTTGATGAAACAGATCGCGGCCGATGTTTTGATTAAAGATCAGAGAATGGTGATCACCGAAGATTCGATCGTGCGCGGCACGCAACTGAAAAACTTTCTGCTTGTCAAACTCTGGAACGCCGGTGCAAAAGAAGTGCATGTACGACCAGCTTGTCCGGCACTTATGTTTCCATGTAAGTTCCTGTACTCCACGAGGCAACTCGACGAGCTTTTCGCGCGCCGGATAATAAAACAGTTCCATGGCAAACATATTGATAACGTAGAAGAATATATTGATACCGGAACTAGTGAGTACCGGAAAATGATCAAGGCGATGGAAAAAGACTTGAATGTTACATCGCTGAGGTACCAGCGACTGGAAGATATGATGGCCACGACCCGACTGCCCGCAGAAAGCCTTTGCACTTATTGCTGGACCGGTAAGACAGTCAGCTAAGATATTATAGATCTAGCTCTTAAGATTTACGGGACAGTGAGCAGGATACGCTTGTGATCGTGTTTTTCGCTTAAGAGGTGCGACATCCACAGTGCATTTTTGCCACTTGGTACCAGCCTTCTGGATCGCCGCCGGTGTAGTAAATGTGGATCTCGGCGGCCAGGAATTTTATATCCATTTTATACCCGATGTCCTGAATGATCTGCTGTTTAGTCTGACTACTTAGGTTACCATACATTAGGCTTAGATGTGGCATATATTTTCCGGTGGGTGTTAGCATGAACACTCCACACGCTGCTGCGTGCGCGTTCATCAGTATCTTTGTTTTACAGGCTCTAATGAAAACGCACCGGTAATACTCCTCGAGATAAGATACCTCGCCGAGCGTGATCTCAAAAGGCTCGATCTTCCTGGCAAGCTCTTTTGTTCCGCTTAAAACCTTATCTTTGGGTAGATACAACTCTCCAATTAGTGTGACATGGGGCTGGAAGTTTGGCGTCAAGTACTTAGTGCTGAGGCCTGCAATAAGCTCCTTGAGTTCTTTGGCAATACGGCCCTGGGGCATAAGCCAGAGCGAATATGTTCCGATATTATTCTTTTCGGATTTCACTCTTCTGTGCTTTGTTGCAGATCTTTGATGAGTTCCTTTCGTTTTTTGTCTGATAATCTCCCTTTGCGCGTGTATTTCTTTCTGTTTCTGTGCGCACGGGTCGGCTTGTGCGGTGTTCTCTGTTTGACAGTCTTCTTGATTGTTATCTTGATTTTCTTTTTCTTCATTCTCCTAAGAATATAGCAACGAGATGTCAGGTAGTCAATATAAATAGTTGACAGCTGTTGATATGCTCTTATAATCGTAGAAATCTAGAGGTGATGATGAAAAAATACTTCTTGTTAGTTTGCGGATTACTGTTTTCCGTTCTTCTCTGCTTTGGTCAGGGTGAGAAGAATGATGCTGGCAAATACACGAGCCAGGGAATGACGGCGTATTCAGCGGGTGATTATCCGTTGGCTATTGATTTGTTCAAGAAAGCATTCTTGTTGCGACCCGACTACTCAGCGCTTGCATATAACATAAGTTGCTGCTATGCGCTACACGGTGAGAAGGACAGTGCCATCGCTTGGCTCCAGAAGACGTTTGAACTGGGGAGCTATCTGTTCCTCGATGATGAAGATCTCGTTTCGCTTCATGCTGACCCAAGGTATCAGGGACTTGCGCGGGAGGCTGAGAAGAGCCTCATTGAACTTAGAGCGAAGGAATGGAAACCATTAATCTCTCTACCCGAGCAGTATTCAAAAGACAAGCCCTGTCCCGTCGTGATCGGTTTGCATGGTTTCGGTACAAATCCAGCAGATTTCGCAAAAGCCATTGAGCCAGTTGTTCATGACGCTGGCTATATACTCTGCTGCCCCTACGGTCCCCACATTGGAGGAACAACGGCTTTTGGATGGGGTGAGCATATAGAAGCCGAGAAGCGAATTCTCGAAACCGTTCAACGTCTGTTCAAGGACTACAATGTTGATCTTATGAGGACAATTCTTTTCGGATTTTCACAGGGGGGTGAGATGGCCTTTAGCACTGGCCTTAAACACCCGGAAATATTTTCAGCGATTGTTTCGGTTGCCGGATATTATGGTGAAGAACTGAATGAAACTCTCGAAAATATAGACTCTAAGAAAATAGCTGTATATATGATGGTCGGAGAGAATGATTTTCAGGCGGAGAGCAATGTGCTGGCCGAACAGATAATGCAGGCGAAAGGCATGCGTGTGAAACTCATTATCTTCGAAGGACTAGGCCATGCATTTCCACCGAATAGTCAAGTTGAGATCAAAAGAGCACTCCAGTGGATTGGAGCGGCAGAGTAATTACCCCATCGATTGTTGACAATGCATGCAAAATGGGTATTATTATGATGCGTTAGCACTTCAAATCTACGAAGTAAACGTCATAGGATGTCTTATCTCAAAGAATCAGTGAAACAATTTCGCAATAAGGAGGTCTTTATATGGGTAAATCACTAAAAGGTACAAAGACAGAGAAGAACTTACTGGCAGCTTTTGCAGGTGAATCGCAGGCAAGAAACCGCTATGCGTATTTTGCCTCGAAGGCCCGTAAAGATGGTTTTGAGCAGATCTCGGCGATATTCCTTGAGACCGCGGAGAATGAGAAAGAGCATGCAAAAGTCTTTTTCAAATACCTCGAGGGCGGTGATGTTGAGATAATATCGGCCTACCCGGCCGGTGTCATTGGTGACACAAAGGCAAATCTCGAAGCTGCTGCTGCCGGTGAAAAAATGGAGTGGACCACGTTGTATGCGGATTTCGGGAAGATAGCGCAAGAAGAGGGGTTTTCTGAAATTGCCAGCTCGTTTGAGCAGATAGCGAAAGTGGAGAAATTTCATGAATCTCGTTACAGAAAGTTGATCAGCAACATCCAGAATAAAGAAGTTTTCAAGAAGAAGACGGCCGTGAAATGGCACTGCAGGAACTGCGGCTATATTTTTGAAGGTGCTGAACCACCCAAGGAATGCCCGGCCTGCAAGCATCCGCAGTCCTATTACGAGGTGCTGGCCGAGAACTTCTGATATGCTTCATCTGTGTTGATTTGAGCCTTCCCGCTGAAACACGAACGGGAAGGCTCACTGTTTTCTGCGTGGAATTTGTGTGTAGAGGAGGCCAAGATGAAATTGAACATGGGGTCGTGGGACCGTATTATCCGTTTGCTGGTCACCATCATTGTGGTGGTACTGCTTATCGCTGGCGTTTTGAAAGGAGCCCTGGCGGTCATACTTGGGATCATCGCGATCGTATTCTTTGTCACGAGTGTTGTCGGTTTTTGCCCGCTGTACGTCGTGGTCGGCGTTTCGACAAAAAAGAGGACATCTTAGATACCTGTTGCTGTGAGCGATTACCACGCCGTGGAGCCTGGAAGGCGGCCGAATGAATGAATCACGGAAGCATATTCACTACGGAATGTCAAGTAAAGAATTCCTTGATGCTGAAAGCATACTTTACTCTGTCGGTATAAAGGAAGGTGAGACAGTTCTAGATGTGGGCTGTGGTGAGGGACACTTTTCGCTAGCCGCATCATCCATGGTAGGTGACAGTGGACAGGTTGTAGCCGTAGATAAACATGCAGCTTCGATAAATATCCTGAAGAAGATCATCGCTCAGGAAAATATCGGAAACTTGCTGGCTTTTACATCGGATGTGACAAAGCGCATACCGATCAATAATAACGCGGTCGATGTCTGTTTAATGGTTAATGTACTGCATGGTTTTGCCCAGAACGGCGAGATTGCTGATGTAATGAGGGAAGTCATGCGTGTGACAAAACGACACAGTAGTCTGCTCATTGTTGATTTCAAGAAGATTGAAATTACAGCCGGGCCACCAGCATCTGAAAGATTGAGCCCGGCTGACGTTGAAAAAATACTCGACGAATATGGTTTCGGGGCCGAGAAGTTCGACGATGTCGGTGCGTACAGCTATTTGATTAATTTCATAAGAAGGTAGCCACTACTTCCTCATCAAAGTGAATTTTCGGCTCGCTTTTCCTCGATCCGTCGTGATACTATAGACATACACCCCAGAACTTAGTTGTCTTCCATGGTCATCCCTGCCATCCCAGGTAATTGATGCGTGGTTGGTGGCGGCCATCAGCTCGCCCGTTAGATCGCGGACTTCACGTCCAGCGATGTCGTATATTTTGAAGCCTTTCACCCTGTGATCTTCAGGCATCTGGTAGGTGATGGCTGTATGGTCATAGAACGGGTTCGGGTGGTTTTCGAGAATGATCTGTTCTTGTGACAATCCATGATTTTGATCTTCCTGAATCCCCGTTTGGATGTCAGGAAGGAACGTGCGACCCGGCCCTCCGTAGGTACCCATATCATTCCTTAAGAGACCTTCTGAAGGCCACTCGGCGTATCCAGGATTAAGAATGTCCTCTGGGTCGTTGTAGATTGCGGTGGTGTCACCGGCATCGACACATGGTGATGCTGCAGATAAATAGTAATTCCAGGGCAGAAATAGCGGGTCGGCATCGATATTGCCCTCACCTGGATAGCCGCCTTGTATGTTCGAGTAGATGACAGAGACAGTGCCGCCGCTTCGGTATATTTGTCCAATTTCATTCGCCCATATTACATTGTTGCGCAGCGTTGCGTCGGCATTCCATAACCTTATTCCTCCGCCGGCGGCATACTGCCCGGGCGAGTTATATGCGATCGTATTGTTTTCAATGATCTTGGGATAAGTTGCGTTCGCCAGGATCCATAGGCCGCCGCCGCCTCCATAGGCGTCGCCCGCAGCATTATTACAGATGATGTTGTTTCTAAGCATTGCTCCAGTGTAATTCAAAACAATGCCGCCGCCGTAGAGAGCAGAATTCTGAGTGATAATATTATTGGCCATGTCCGGGTTGCCGTCGCCGCAGCGTATTGCACCTCCACCTGTGCTTATGACACCGCTTTGGTTGGTAATGTGATTATTCCGTATGATATTGTGACTTATGCGTGGTGAGAGGTATTGTATGAGAATGGCGCCGCCTTCGCGGTAGAGCCCGGCACCATGTTCATCCAGCCATCTGGTGCCTGAACCTCCGGTGATCGTGAAGCCGATGAGCGCAGCCGAGGTGTCTGCGGTCGTGTATGCGCTGTCGCTCACGATAAGCACACAGCTACCTGTGTCAGGATGGGTTGGACTACTCCCGTTAATGATCGTTTGTTCAATATATGTAAGATTTGGGTCTATCATATAAAAGCTGGCTACGACAATACCCTTCTCCCGGAAATGGATGTTTTCTTGATACGTGCCCGGCGCCACGAGGATAGTATCACTATTGACCGCGGCGTTAATGCCGGCCTGTATAGTTGGTTGCTCACCAGGAACCTGTATTATGGTCGCGAACAGAGGTATTGTGATCAATACAAGCACCGTGGTGATTGATATGATGCGTGGAAACATTATTTCTCCTTGGTTCTTTCTTTTGTTATGTTGTGCTCCCTCCATGCTGGATTCTTCGCAAGTATGGCAAGAGCTGCCTTGCGGGCTGATCTTGTTTTCAGGACTTGAGTTCTTTGAAGAAAAGCGGTCATTGTTTTGACCACTTCTTCGAAAGACTTCAGGCTTCCCTCTTTGTCTGTGCAGTACTGACAGAACTTGCTAGTTGTTTCACGTTTGGCAAAATCAGCTGCATCATGTAGGATCATACCACAACTCTGACACAACTTCTTTGATCCGGCGTGAGCAGGAAGCCCACGAACACCTGCCGATTGTGTGTTACCTACGAACTTGACGAATTGCTGCATGAAGTTATCGGAGATATTTTTGTCTTCGAACATGTAGTCACCGAAGAAGGACAGATAAACCATAGTTCCCTGCCAGGCAGTGGTACGTATCAATCCTTTGTCGGCCCATCGATTAAAAGACTCCACGAGGTAGTAATTTGCGGCCGCCAATAATGCAATTACCTCCTGTTTCACATTGTCGTTGAAATCCGAGAAACCAGCGAGCAGTGCTTTAATGAGTCGCCAGTGGGTGCGGATGGTCTGGAAATGCGCTTCGAGAAAGCTCTCAAGGCATTCTGACCCGACATAGGCAACGTACAGGGTTTCGGTGACATTGAAGACGAGCCGGCGCACGACCGAGAGGATCAGGTCATCTCGGTTCCTGAAGTGGAAGAAGATCGTGCCATGCGCGACTGATGCATCCTGAGCAATACTTAGCGTCGAAGCCTTGAAGTCGGTTTTGACGAGAACATTCTCCGCTATATCCAGTAGTTTGTTTCTGGTCAGCTGCTTTCTATATTGTCGTTTTGAGTTTTTCTCCATTTTTGCCCCTTTCTGAGTATACACTCATTGAGCATATACTCAATTATAGCAAAAAAAGGCGTTTTGTCAAGGGGTGACTTGAAGTACGACCTGGATTGATCTGTGAATGGTGCGTGCCACGAGCCGGCCTGAAACATTCTTATGCGGATCGCGTATAACCTAATATATGGATGAGGACAGTCTGGACACCTCCGGTGGTTTCAGAACCGTGTCCCATTCACCGAAGAAGGAGGCTATATGATCAATGCTCTTGGCGTATTGCTGGTTCTTGGTCAGCTGGGTACTTCAACTATGGTCGGAGTGCTTACAAGTACGCTGCCGGGTTTTTTCGAGAAGACCGAAGAGATACGCGAAACTCGCGAGGTTAAGCCAGGCACACCACTGACCGTGACTAATGCAAATGGAGATATTCTACTAAGGGGATGGAACAAAGACTATGTTGAGATACGCGCCATCAAGAAGACCCATTATGGAAAGGATGAATTGGCAAAAGTGCGGGTAGAGGTTCTTGTTGGCGAGAAAATGGAGATACGGACGCAGCATCTTGAAAAGAATGCCAGAGTATCCGTTGAATATGATATAAAAATCCCCGATAATTTGATCGTCAGGAAGCTGTTCACTTCCAATGGCAATATCGAACTTGAGGGGACGACCGGGGATACCGAAGCAGTGACTTCTAATGGCGATATTGAACTGAGGAATGTTGCGGGCACAGTACAGGTGCGGACTTCCAATGGTAACATAGATATTAGAGGCACGAGTACCATCCGTGAGGCAACTACTTCGAACGGTGAAGTGCGTGCTGAAATCCATACTTTAGCTGAAGACGGTGCAACAATCACCACCAGCAATGGTTCGATCGACCTGCACATTGATGATAAACTGAATGCTGACCTGAGCAGTGCAACATCTATGGGCAAAGTGTCGCTAAAGGATCTGTTTCTGCAATCCAGGTTTACGGCAACTTCAGAAACTTCGACTTTACTGAAGGGCAAGATCGGTGAGGGTGGTCGGTTGATCAATGCCCGCACTGCCAACGGTGACATAAGACTGTCTAGAATGGGGAAGTAACCGGGATTGGCCACGAGTCCCAAGAGAAATATCCGACTACAGCTCGTGGCGTTCTGCCTGGTCAATATAAATGGAAATATCAGCGCTTCCTTAGAATAAATCCTGTGTCGTTGATATATATATAGAAGGTATCAGCGCTGGCGTATTGAAATGCGCCGATTCCGTAAGCCGTATCAACACCTGGGATCTTCTCGGCGTTCTTCAGAAGGAATCGCCAGAGTTTTTCCTCAGGGTGCAGTTGATAAACAGTATGAGTATTTTTTTCTGGACTTTCCCACCGGCCTGAAAACCGTGTGATGCGGTAGTACGCATCGGCACCGAGCCAGCGTAGCGCAGTGCTCCACCTCAAGAAATAGCCTTCAATCATCCACTGGTTGCCGGTCATGGTAAAAAAATGCATGCGATTAGCTTCTTCATGATAAAATGTGACCCTGGTACTGTCACCCACTGCTTCCGCATATACCCAGCCAATTTTCTCTTCATGGGTGTAGCGGGAAAATGTTTGGAGGAACAGCGATAAATAGATGAAAGAAGATGCGAATGCCAGAAGCACGATTGAAATCAAGAGCGAGTAGATGAATTTTGTTATCTTCGTCCTGCCCTTCAGTGTCCTGGCGAGTTTGTATATGAACAGGGCAAGGGCAGCAATAAGGAAGGCCAAGCCGAGAATGCCTGTAAATAGGATGAATTTATCCATGTAAATTTATTATACGACACTTGAGAATGATGTCAATATCGGCTCTTCGCATGTATTCTGATGAGATTTAAGCCTATCAGATCAACCTTGACGCAGAGCACTGTCTTCATATAATTAATTTGGATCATGGCTTTGCTCATTCAGTTGCTGCAAAGGAGGTGCGTATGGTAGAGTCACCAGAATTCGTGCGCAATCGGATCGTGTTACACTTTCAGGATAAGAGAATGCTTAAGGGCTATACACATGACTTCACGCCTTTGAGAGAAAAATTCCATTTGGTATCAGAACAGGAAGAGGACAAAGGTAACGTCTACGAGATTAGATGTTCCGATTTGAAGGCGGTCTTTTTTGTTAAGACGCTGCAGGGTGACAGAGAGCACGTTGAGAAGAAGAGTTTTGACGACGTTGACGCTGCCGGACTTCGCGGGCTCAAGGTCAAAGTGGAATTCCCTGACGGCGAGATCATTCGGGGTACCAGCTTTGGCTACAGCAAGAGCCGAAAAGGTTTCTTTATTGTGCCGATCGATCCGGACAGCAATAACGAAAGAATTTATGTTGTAGTAGATGTCCTCCGTGATGTAAGAATCGGGGCCGAAGCGGAGGGATAGTTACTGGATAGCAAATCACATCAGGGCAGTTTCTTGGGTAAAGATCGCAGATCGTTCTTTCTGACTGCCGAACCGCTTTTTTATAACGCTAAATGACAATTCCGTGTTGTCGATCTGTCATGTTGATATTCTTCTTGATCGCTTCGGGGTGGACTCTGGACCTTGCCGGTCAGGCTCAGGAAATATTGACCGAGATCTGGGCTTTCCATCCTGTCGCAGCAACGCAGTTCGGTATTCATAAGTATGATGGCCAGATGCCCGATTATTCAAAGAATTCACTGATCAAAAGAGCAAAACGCTTCAAGGAGCTTAAAGAACGGCTCTTAGGAATTGACACGCTGGTATTGTCGATCGATGAACTCGTGGACTACTACCTGCTTGTGGCGTTGCTTAACGACGAATTATTCGACCTTGAGACCAGAAATATCTATGAGCAGAATCCACTGGTCTACGTTCAGGCATGCATCAACGGAGTCTACACGATCATGATCCGCCATGCTACCTCACCCCAAGAAAGGATGCGGCCGGTCAGTGCCAGAGTAGGGCAGGTACCGGGGTTTTTGGAAGTAGCGCGTCAGAATCTGAAACGGCCATGTGATATCCTTTGTGAAATAGGCATCAATCAGCTGATCGAGGGTGAAAAATTCATCGAGGGTATATACGAGAGCTATAAAGATTCGCTGCCTGAAGCGGAGAGATTAGAATTCCAGCAGGTAAAAGCTGCCGCGGTCGCCGCCATGATGCGGTTTGGCTATTGGCTTGAGAAGAATCAAGATAAGAGCGCACGCTACTATTTGGGAAAAGAAAATTATGATTACAGATTGCGCAACGTGCATTTCATTGATATAGATGCGGATAGTATACTCAGGATCGGTGAGCACTATCTTGCGCTGGCAGCACGCATGATCGATAGCCTGGACCGCTTACTCCAACCTTCAGCGCGCCAGATGGTTACCTTACCGCAGGATTTCGGGCGGGAAGATGTGGTCAGATACCGTGTGCAAGAAGTCAATAACCTGCGTGATTATGTGATGGCCGCGAATATCGTGACCGTGCCAGAATGGGTGGGTGAGATCCAGATCGTCGAGACGCCCCTTTTCTTGAGGTCTTTGATCCCAGGTGTTGCAATGATACCTCCTGGCCCCTATGATGAATCAAAAACGAGTATTTTTTTCACGCCTGCCCTGCCAATAATTTTTGATCTTGCTGAGGCAGAATATTTCTACAATTACATTCACAACCGGTGGTTCTTGTCGTCGGCAGTCCACGAGGCGTTTCCAGGTCACCACCTGCAGCTATCAATCGCAAACCACCACCTTTCTGTGGTGCGTAGAACCTTTCATGATTATTTCTTCGTTGAAGGATGGGCTTTGTATTGCGAAGAACTGATGGCAAAGAGCGGGCTCTATGAAGATACGATTGGCGCCATGATCAACGCCCTCGAGGGAGTAAGGTACCGCGCGGCCCGGGTGATCGTGGATGTTAAACTTCAGACGGGTGTTTTTGATTATGAGGACGCACTGCAGTTCATGGTTGATACCTTTGGTGGCAGCGAGGGTTATTATTCACGCGAGATCAAACGATACATTAGTAATCCGATACAGCCGTCAAGCTACCTGATCGGCAAAATTCAGCTGCAGGAGCTCCGACAGAAATACGAGCGCATGAAAGGAAATGATGTTGGCCTGAAGGGTTTTCATGATGAGCTGCTTAGTCATGGTTCGATCCCTTTCATGCTGGTTAGAAAGCTGATGCTTCCCGCCCCTCAGTAATCCAGGTGATTGAAAATAGCGCTATATGGATGATAGAGCTATTTGGTCTTGCTTTTGGCCCTGACTGATAAATTCTTTAGTCGCCTGATGGTGTAACGTGCCCATGAGAAGGCGATCGCCGCGCCGAGCGTATTGCCGATGATAATTCCCCACCAAACACCAGGCAGTCCCAGATCAAGAAGAACAGCTAGCAGGTAGGCAAGGGGCGCTACGAGCACAATTGTCCTTATGATAGTGATGGTGAGCGAGTAGATACCTTTGCCGATTCCTTGAAACATTGCCGAGGAAAGTATACCAAATGCTGCAGCCGGATAGTAAATCCACATGGTCCTCACAAATACAATGAGATCATGTGCGATGCGTACGGCCTCACGTGACATGGTGAAGAGAGACGTTATTTGCCCGGCGAAAAGGAATGTCAATATTGCCACGGGGAGTTCTATAAAAATACCGATCTTTATTGCATACATATAACCAGTATCAAGCTTGGTGAACGCGCGCGCGCCGAAAGCGGCGCCGGTCACTGATGTGACTGCGGTTGCCATACCCAGAAGAGGCAAGGACGCGAACATTGTTACGCGCCAGCCCGTGGTGAACACGGCAACCCCATCGGTGCCTCCGACTTTGACCGCGATCAGGTTCAGAACAAAGATTGAAAGTGACATGGTGATCTGCATAATAGATGCTGGTACGCCGACCCGGAGAATGTCGTAGAGGATATCCCTGTTGAAATGAAACCCCCTGAGTCTGATAGCTATATAAGTATCTTGCTTTATACAGACCCAGTAGAAGAGTACGAAGGAAGAAACAGACATGGAGATGACCGATGCCCAGGCAGCACCCGGCACACCCATGCGTAAAGTATAGATGAAAACGGGGTCAAGGATAATATTCAGACCGGCGCCAGCCATCATAGCATACATTGCTCTGCGCACATCACCTTCAGCGCGGAGCAGGGCACTGGCTACTTGAGCAAAGAAGATGACAACGGTTCCCAGAAACATGATTCGGGCGTAAGAGGTAGCCAGAGGTCTTACCTGCGCCGCACCCATTCGCGCAAAAATTGAGTCGATGAGAAAGAAAAATGGGATCGTAACGGCAATTGCAATCAGGAACATCATTACCATGGTATGCGCCGCAACATGGTCCGCGCCGGATTTGTCCCGGGCACCGATACGCCGGGAGATCGCCGCGGCCCCGCCGACGCCTAATCCGGTCGCCAGAGCGATTATCATGAAAAAAAATGGAAAAAAGAAGCCGACCGCGGAAAGCGCGTCGGCACCCAGCCCAGACACCCAAATGGCATCGACGAAATTGTATATCGTTTGTACAGACATAGCCACGATCATCGGTATGGCAAGTTGTATGATCGCTTTTTTGGGGTCTCCAAGTAATGTCTTGACACCTTTGGTTTCATGGATGTGAGACATTGATGCAGATTGATCGTTATTCTCTGACTTTGTCATTTTGTGAAGTGTATATTGTATCAAAATGTGATGTCATGTCAACACATGCCGATGCGATGTGTATTCCTTAAATTCCAGTTGACAAATTGATCAATACGATTAATATAAGAAACACATTCAGCGAAGGGAGGTTACTATGATGGGTGAAGTGACGACTGAAAGAAACCGTATTGTAGTACATTTCAAGGACGGAAGGTTACTCAAGGGCTTTACTCATGACTTTACTCCAGTAAAAGATACTTTTCATCTGACGTCAGAACTCGAGCAGGACAAAGGGAAGATCTATGAGGTATTTTGTCCTAATCTGAAAGCGATCTTCTTTGTTAAGACACTGGAAGGGAACGTAGATTATAAAGAGAAGAAAAGGTTCAGTGAGGTCGACACTTCAAACCTTAGGGGTATCAAGATTAGAATAGACTTCAATGATGGTGAAGTAATGTGCGGTATCAGTCTTGGCTATAGCAAGAACCGTAAGGGCTTTTTTATCGTGCCAGTTGACCCGAAGAGTAATAATGAGCGGGTCTATGTGATCGCGAGCGCAGTCAAAGAGGTTAAACTGGGTAGCGCGGCAGAGCAGTAGTATAGATATACCTAGCCAGACCACCAGAGAGATCACTGTATTCGTACGATAGCTATGACATATGGTTGGAGATTAATGAATCTTGAAATTGCCCTGCCCTCCTTGCCTTTAAAGTGTTGATTTTATTGACCTTTTTGGCTATTGACAGGGTCGAGCGCTAGACTATAATCGCTATGCATTTTGATCGCTCTTTGAAAGATCCTGAAGAGTTTCATATGCAAGAGGTTTGACGCCTTGATGCTTTTAGCATAGCCCCGGCGTTAGCAAACGCTCATATAATCAAGATTCGTTGATCTTTGATCAACACGATAGACTACCTGGAGGTGGTATGAAAATTCAATAGGGTCAGGTTAAGTGATTGTAGAACTTCTGACCCGGCCGATCAATTGATCGGATTAAGAAAAACACACACAACACAAAAAGGAGGAAATGATGTTCAGCCAAAATAAGGCTATTGTAGTATTATTCCTCATGCTTGCTATCCTGATTGCTGGCCCGGCTGATTACGATGAAAAGCAAGAAGGTGCGCTGAGAGACATACCGATACTGACTCCGCAATTCTATAATCAGAATCCTGATTACCCGGCACCGGTTTGGGACACGAACCGTGTTTATGCAGGCTCGAGTTCAAATTTGACTCGCAAGGTGGCGATTGGGCAGAACTTCATGGGTGCGACAGATGATACGATCCGTATCGTGACTGTACAGTCAGGAGGCACGCGTTCTCTCGTCATTGCCACGGACACGACATCGACCGGGTTCGGCAAGGAAAAATTCAGGATTGATGAACCTTACGCGTTCTCCGGCGGTACGCCACATTCAGTTTGCGTGGGTGATATTGATGGTGATGCCTATACTGATATCGTTGCCGCCATGTCGGCGAGTCCCTATCAGGTGATCTGGTTCGAATGGGACGGTGCAAGCTGGGCAGCCCGTGATTCTTTTGCGGCCAATGCCGCTGTCTATGGTCTTACGATCGGCGACGCCAACAATGATGGTAACGCGAATGAACTCGTGGTTTCCATCTATTCGTCTACCCCCAGTCCGTCGATCATACGTGCGCTGTGGACCGGTGCTGCATGGGACACGACGAGAATACAATTCAGTACTACTTCGTATCCCAGGGATGCGGTGATCGGAGATATCCGCCCCGATCTCGCTGGCAATGAGATATACGTTTCTGGTACTTCCACACTGTGGATGGCATACTGGAATGGAGCTGCTTGGGATACCGCGGTTGTCGCAACCGGTCTCGCATCGACCATCTATGGCGTGACGCTGGGTGACCTTGACGGAAGTCTCGCCGGTAATGAACTCGCGGCCGTGCACGGCTCGAGTACTTATCAGATATCTGTATGGAATTGGGATGGTGCCGCATATCAGGGCAGAGCCTGGCGGTTCACGACGAGCTCCTATAGTGGGCCGAATGACATTGATATCGGTGATATTCTGACTGATAACCCGGGTGATGAAGTGGTGGTGACCGCGGCAAGCACAACGCAACTGCCGGCAGCATTTTGGTTAGACCCTAATGGCCTAGGGTGGGTAAGCTTCCTACCCAAACCCGTTGATGCACAGACTGTTTACGGTGTTGCGATCGGCAATGTAAACCGGTTCCGCACAATGAACAATGAATTTGTGCTTTCCGGTCGCGGTCAGCTCGTTGAGGGTGAACAGCTAGACTTTGTTAATGACATCGGTGCGTACTGGGTCACGATGCATAATCCCACCTCGATCATAAACCTTCAGGATACGATCACGGTCGGTATATTTAACTCAGGTTCTGTTGCGCAATCCGGGTTTAGCGTTGGCTATCGGTTTCAGACCAGTCCCGCGACCGGAAGTGTGACCTATACGGGCACGCTTGCCTCGGGTGCGATCGATTCAGTGAAGATACCGGTGACCATGAACTTCCTTGGTTGGGATACACTGTATGTGTTCACCAACCTCGGTGGGGATGCGTATACGGCAAATGACACCACCATCCGGCATATGGAGGTCTATGATGACAGCACGAAGACGGCGTCGGGATTCAACGACTTGAACTTCCCACCGCAAGATTGGACAGCGACGATACTATCCGGAACCTACAACTGGGATAGGTATGATTCGCCGACCAGTCCATCGGCACCCGTGCTTGAGGGTTATGCAGTAGCTGGATACCGGAGTTATAGTGCAGTTGCAGGATCCATGGCCCGCTTGCGAACCCATCAGTTCAATATAGGTCCAACGCCGAGGAAGGTTTTGCTTCGGTTCTATATGTACGGCGATACTGGAGACCCGGCCAACCACGATTCGATATATGTTGAATACAGTTTTGATGATGTGAATTTCACCACGGTTGCCGGATTTGACCGCGTGGACACAGTAAATTCGTGGCGCATGTATGATGTGGAGATCGGCGATTTTGCCGCGAATATGGATCTGTATGTAAGTTTCCTGGCGGTCAGTAAATACGGCAACTACATGTATATTGATTCGGCTCGTGTTTTTGCGACTCAGGCAACTGCCGCATTGATCGATGCGGGTGTCATGGCGATCACGCCGTTCACACCGCCGCTCTTCGTCGGTGACAGTCTTGATGTGACGGTTACGATACGAAATTACGGACTGAACGCATTGACTTCCACGCCTGTTTTCTATACCCAGGGTGGAGCAGATACGACGACGGAAACCTGGACCGGCAATTTACTCATCGGTCAGACCGAGGACTTCGCTTTTTCAACGGCATTCGTGCCAACGATTTCGGG
>Ga0209536_100000587_pt1 | contig 58915 bp, 50 predicted proteins | sample DeeMarSeWOR28_12_FD_187461 | JGI IMG/M metagenome (GOLD analysis project Ga0209536, IMG submission 187461) | Marine sediment microbial communities from White Oak River estuary, North Carolina - WOR-2-8_12 (SPAdes) (version 2) | ecosystem: Environmental > Aquatic > Marine > Intertidal zone >...
TGGACTATTTTAGAAGCCCGATGCAATTGATAAACATTCGCAGCGGTGGACTAGGCATCTACGGGGCTATTATTGGCGGCTTTTTAGGGCTTTTGCTTTACACTCGCCGCCACCACATCTCGGCCATCGCCTGGGCTGACCTGGCTGTCGTCGGTATGGCTTTAGGCCAATTCATCGGCCGGTGGGGAAATTTCTTCAATCAGGAGCTCTACGGTGGGGTAACAAACCTACCATGGGGCATCACCATCATAAACCGCGTCCCAGGTACAGTTTACGCGGATATTGAACGATTTCCAATTAATAGTACCAGGTTTCATCCAGCATTTCTTTATGAATCCCTATGGAGCTTACTCACCTTCATCGTGCTTCTCACCCTTGCCCGTCGTAGGCGTGATGATCTACAAACCGGAGATCTTCTAGCCCTTTATCTGGTTTTTTATGCAGTTGGCCGCATTCTATTAGAACTCATCCGGCTAGACAGCCGGACATTAAGCCTGGCTGGCATCGACTTGGGAATACCGGTGGCGACGCTAGTGTCGATCATCATTGCCGTGCCGATGGCCTTCTTGCTGCTATGGCGACACGTGATAGCTAGAAATTGATCCTGGTTCCGATTTCCTAGGCCCCTTTTCTAAATAAGGCTTACAATAGGCGATGAAAATGGTAAAATTAATTGATTTCATTTTTTTCGACTGAGCCTAATTGCCACCTGACAAGACATCTGAATGATCGAAGCAGATCAACTGACGAAACGATTCGACGGTTTTACGGCCGTTGACGAGCTCACCATTACCGTAAACAGGGGCGAATTGTTGGCCTTACTCGGCCCTAATGGTGCTGGCAAGACGACTACCGTTCGTATGCTGAGCGCCATTCTCCAACCAACCCTCGGCACAGCCCGAATCAACGGGTATGACGTCGTCCAGGAAGCCGACCAAGTAAGGCGCTTGATCGGCATGTTGACCGAACAGCCAGGTCTGTATTCCCGTTCTAATGGGATCGAATATTTATTGTTCTTCGGCCGCTTGTACGGTATGTCCGACGATGAGATTCAGCGGCGTGGGCACCATCTGTTTGAAAGATTCGGCATGCCTGAAAACGCCGCTTTCCGCCGCTTAGGAGAATATTCGAAGGGAATGCGGCAAAAAGTAGGCATCATTCGGGCCATGTTGCACAGCCCGGCCGTTTTGCTATTAGACGAACCAACCTCGGCCATGGATCCCCATAGTGCCAAACTCGTTCGAGACGCCATTTTAGAGTTACGTGATGACAAACGATCCATCATCGTTTGCACACACAATCTTGCCGAGGCCGAATTATTAGCCGACAACATTGCCATCATCAATCATGGGCGCATTATCGCCCAAGATGATCCGGTAACGCTCAAGAGAGAACTGCTCGGCCGACGCCGCTTTGAAATACAACTCGATCGTTCTCCAGATGGGTTGGCGTCTGAACTCGACGATCTGGTCACCGTAGAAGAAGTGGAACTACAAACCATTCGATATGTAACCGATAATCCAGTCTTGACCAATCCACAAGTGGTGCGCCGCCTGGATGGTCTTGGCTTAGGGGTTGTCTCCCTCCACGAACTTTCGGCCACGCTTGAAGATGTTTACCTTAATATCGTTGCCGGAAATGCTGAGCCATCCTCTATCGACGGCCAACCCACGACTAATGGACAATCTTTGCCTGTTTTAGAATCAACAGTATGAACATGGCACCTATTTCCCGGCCCAACACCTTCAACCGCTATGACCTGCGCATGGCCTTATTGATCACCAAACGCGAGGTCCGCGATTCGTTCCGTGACTGGCGGATCATCATTCCGATCGTCATCCTCACCCTGGTCTTCCCGGCCTTGGCCACCTTTACAGCCCGGGTGCTATTCAATTTTACAGCCCAGTATGGTGCCGGCTTGGTCAGCGATCGGCTGGTTCCATTTTTACTACTTATCGTTGGATTTTTCCCCATGTCATTCTCCCTGGTGATTGCCTTGGAAACCTTTGTTGGCGAGAAGGAGCGCAAAAGCCTCGAACCTCTTTTATCAACGCCGCTGACCAATTCACAGCTATATGTGGGCAAGGTCCTGGCAGCCCTTATCCCGCCCATGATTACCAGTTACCTGGGTATCACTGTCTACCTAATCGGCCTGTTTGTTGCCGCCAACTGGGCCATTCCAACCGAGTTGTTCATCCAGATACTTCTTTTATCCACCTTACAAGGCGTCATCATGGTGGCTGCAGCGGTCATTGTCTCCAGCCAGACTACAAGTGTTCGAGCTGCCAATTTATTGGCCAGCTTTATCATCGTACCGATAGCACTCTTATTACAATTGGAAGCAATTGTTCTCTTTTGGGGAAACAGTCAAGGTCTTTGGTGGCTCATCTTGGCTCTCACGGTCACGGCAGTGATCTTCATCCGCATGGGCATCAAAATATTCAATCGCGAGGAGTTATTGGGTCAGGACATCGATACTTTACGCGTTTCCTGGACGATGCGGCAATTTAGAGATCGAATCTTCGCCCGTGATGTTGACGGCCGTTATCCTGGACCATTTCATTGGTATCGAGATAACTTCACTTTGATACCGAAATTGGGATTGCCCAGTGGAACATTATTGATCTCCTTGGTCGGGGCCATCGTACTGGGCTTTGCCCTTTCGTCCCAGTATCCTCTCCCTGAAGAAATACAGTCCACACTGTCAGGCGCAGACATCGCCAAGAATACCTCTAACCTGCAATTCATGTTCTCACGGCTGCCGATATCAATATTCATGCAAAACATCAGGGTCATCATCCTGGCTGCCTTTCTCGGCATCATCACTTTCGGCGTAACGGATATCCTCATCTTTATGCTCCCATGGCTCATCGTCGGTTTTTTGGGTGGCCAACTGGCCATTTCTGGCGAGAATCCCTTGATTTTTCTCCTATCGGCTATCGTTCCTCATGCCATCTTTGAATTGCCGGCCTTGTTGCTAGCCAGTGCTGCTGCCCTGCATTGGCACGCGTCGATATTAGCCCGGCCCGAGAATGGCAGCATCGGCGAAAACTGGGTGAATCTGGCGGCCGACTTCTGTCGCTTATTTATTAGTTTGGTCATTCCCTTGTTATTGATCGCCGCCTTCGTCGAAGCCTATGTCACTCCGAGAGTCATCCTTTTGGTTTATGGCGGATAGTTAACCCATACCTACGCCAACACAACGCCTGCCATTTGACTCCCTCCCAACCACCCAACACTGACCTGATTCCGGTTTGCCGGGCCTTATCCCTCTGGTAAACTTGCGCCCATGGGTCAAAGTGGATTCGCAAGATTCCTAGTAGCGATGATCGCCATCTTTTTGGTCTTTCTGGCCATTGCCATTGGCTGGTTAGTATTGAGAGGAGATTCGAGTCTGTTGCGGAACGTAATCATCGAACACACGATGATTACGCCCAATGCGGATGGTGACCTCGACGCAACACCGGTGAGCTACGAACTCAGTCGAAACGCTACAGTATCGATCTTTTTAGAGGATGAAGAGGGACAGCGCTATTATTTTCGGCAGGAGCAACCGAGAGGTATCGGCGAATACCAGGTTCTTTTCAGCGGCATCGTCGAAGGATATGAATTGCCAGGAGAGGAAATAGAAGGACAGATACTGGCTCGATTGTTGCAGGATGGCGATTATACCTGGACGATCACGGCCGTCGATAAGGATGGGATCGAAGAGAGTGTCTCCGGCCCCTTAACCATCGCGGAAGCCGACGATCAACTCCCAGAAATCCGCAACTTCAGCCTGGATAAGAGGGTATTTACGCCAAATCAGGATGGCATCGATGATCGGGTGCAAATTCAATTTTTCTTGCCCAAGGAAGTGACGAGTACTCGTGTTTTTATCATTACTCCAGAAGGCGCAGAGCTACCAGTAGCCGAACTGGAACGAGAGGTCGAGCCTGGTTCGCCTGGAAGGCATTACTTCGATTATGAGGCTGGGGTCGATAATAAGGCGACCCCGCCACCTGACGGGGATTATCCTGTTATTGCCGTGGTCGAAGATGCCGAAGGTCAAAAGATCAGAGTTGAGGACTCCCTCACCCTTCAGTATGGTGGGGTGCCTAGAGCTGAGATCATTTCTCCTCCGGTGGGTGACACGGTTGAATTCAGTACCACGGCCATTCCCTTATGTGAATCGGTAACTTTCACCTTGACTGTGCAGAACTACGGAACAACGCCCATCCGAACAACCGGTCCAGCTCCTGGCACGGTTTATGATTCTGACTGGAACTATAACACGCTTGGCTGGCATACTGAATCAGGCGCCTGGCGAGTGGCCATCGGCTACGAAAACGAGATTTCTAATTATCCATACCGTTGGGCTTTAGGTGACTTAGAAGACTTGGAGAAAATTGGCGACCATTACTATTTGATGCCTGGCAAGAGAGCCGTCGTCACCGGAACCATTCGTCTGGTTGGACCTTTTGGCGAACGAAATCCCCAGCCAGTTTGGGGGGGCCTTATCCACGAAGATGTGGAGATCTCCCAATTCAACAATCGCGTCGATCCGCACGATATTCTGGTAGACATCGCCGATGAGACGAATATGATCGAATGTGAACCAAGGGAAATTCCGGCCGTCAAATCTGCGGCATCAAATTAAGGGTCATAGTAGGAGGGACGGAAAATGTCAGCCACGACTAAATCAGGTTTGTTATTCGGGGTAATCAGCTTCTTGGCCAACCTCGGCATTGGTGTCCTTTTGGCCATTTGTGCACCATTATGTGGAATTGTCTGGGGGGCTGGGGCTGGCATTTTGAGTATCATCTGGTCTGTTCCAGACGATAATGGGGGAACGCCTGCTAAATCCGGAGCTATTGCCGGTGGAATCGCCGGCATTGGAGCAGTTCTTGGTCTCTTCATCGGCATGATCTTCCAATTTACTGTATTAGGTGGACAACAAACAGCTACCCAAGTTTCCCAGCAGTTATATGAACAACTGGGTCTACCTTCTATGGCTGGTGACGTGGTCCCGCTTTGGCAATGGACAGGATTTTTTCTCTCGAGTTGTTGTATCAGCTTATTTAACATATTGATCATGGCTGGAGCAGGTGCCTTAGCAGCCCACTTATTCAGTTCAAACCGTGGTAAAACCCAGCCGGTTATGTAACAATTCATTGCATTATGTTTGCTTGCTAAGGAAGATTGTTTGAAGTATCATGCCATTGTCGTGCAACGGAGACACCCTTAATGGGCATACACCGTACTACTTTCGAGTCCTTTTTTTCACCGACATACATAGTTATTTGGAGGAGAACTATCCATGAACCCCAAAAAATTTAGTTGGTTATTAGTTGGTTTGCTGATTGTCGTACTGACTCTCGTCGCTTGTCAGGCCGAGCCTGAACAGGCCACGGTGGAGGTCACCCGGATTGTTGAACAAGAGACGGAAGTTGAGGTACCGGTTGAAGTAACGCGTATCGTCGAAGAAGTAGTGACGGAGGTCGTCACCGAAGAGGTTATGGTCGAAGAAGCACCGCTGGGCTCGGAGGAACGGCCGATCAAGGTATTATTTGTGCCTTCGGTCGAAGTCGATGCCATCATCTCCGGTGGCGAGATCCTGGCTCAGGCATTGGAGGATGCCACCGGCTTAGTATATGAAGTGAGCGTGCCTACCAGCTACGCCGCCACCATTGAGGAAATGTGTGCTTCACCCGATGACACCGTCGGCTTCATCCCAGCCCAGGGTTACGTGTTGGCCAACAACCGTTGCGGAGTTACTGTGGGTGGAGCCGCCGTCCGGTTTGGCTTAGCCTGGTATGCGGCCCAGATCGTAGTACCGGCCGATAGCCCAGCCGAGTCCATTGAAGACTTGGATGGCCTGACCTGGGGTATTCCTGATTTTGGTTCAACCTCCGGCTATCTCTATCCTACCGCGATGTTTGGTGAAGCAGGTGTGGAGCCAGGTGAGATTGTAGAGTCTGGTTCACACAACAACGCCATGTTAGCCGTATACAACGGCGAAGTTGATTTTGCCACAGCCTTCTTCAGCCCCCCGTTGCTACCCTTTTACGAGCGCCAATGGACCTACGGTGTCGATGACCCGGAGGTTTGGCGCGAGTGCCCCGAAAGCCCGGTGCGCAATGAAGAGGGACGAACATTTGCCTGCGGTGATCCGGCCGAGGGTGGCTACCGCGTATTGGACGCCCGCGCCTCAGTCGCCGACACAGCCCCAGATATTTTCGACGAGACCCGAATTCTGGCATTAACGGATCAGATTCCAAACGATACCGTTTCATTTGGTCCAGAGTTCCCACTCAGTACGGCCAATGAGATCGCCAGCGCTTTGGAGGAGTGGGTCAGCGAAGATAATCCAGACTGTTTGGAATCCATTTGCAGCGAAGAGTTTTACAATTGGACCGGAATCGAGGCTGTTACAGATAGCTTCTATGACCCGGTTCGCTTCCTGATGGATTCGCTTGGCATTTCCGAAGAAGACGTGCTGGGCGGCTAAGGAAAATTATCGCTTGATGTTGAAGCCGGGGGACGTTGGATGTCTTCCCGGCTTCCTTTTATATTCCAATTCGCGAGCAGGACCTGTCGCCATCCTGGCTTGGGTTTGACTGTTCTCCTCAGGGGGTTCGTGTGCTGCGCATTCGGAATCTGGATAAAGTCTATAGCGACGGCACGGTTGCGCTAACAGATGTCAGCTTTGATGTGCCGGAAGGTGAGTTTGTTGCCGTAATCGGCCTGAGCGGTTCAGGCAAAAGCACCCTGCTTCGTTGTATCAATCGTCTTATCGATCCCACAGCAGGGGAAATCTGGTGGAACGATATCCAATTATCCCACGTCACGGGAGAAGAGTTGCGCCGGGCCCGCCGCCGTATCGGCATGATTTTCCAACATTTCAACCTGGTTGACCGTTCCAGCGTCTTAACCAACGTGCTCAGTGGGCGTCTCGGCTACGTTAACTCTATCGCCAGCGTCCTCGGCCGTTTCCCTAAGGAAGATGTCCAGCGAGCGTATGCTAATTTAGATAGAGTGGGCATCCGTGAGAAGGCCGAAAATCGAGCCGATGAATTAAGCGGTGGTCAGCGGCAACGGGTGGGCATCGCCCGCGCCTTAATGCAAGAGCCTGGCTTACTGCTGGCTGACGAACCAGTCGCCAGCCTCGATCCTGCCCTGGCTCATAGCATCATGCGCCACCTTCAGTTGATCAATCGCGAAGACAAAATTACAGTATTGGTCAGTTTGCATTTCTTGGACCTGGTGCAGCAATACAGCACCCGGGCCATTGCCCTTAATGAAGGGCGTCTGGTCTTCGACGGCGCACCACATGAAATCGACGACGATAAATTCCTTGAGATCTACGGCCAGGAAGCAGAACGAATCGGCTAGATCTTTTGTTACTGACCGCCGGATGATGGCCAGCCAGAACAACGCAGCATGAATGATAATCACAATGATCGCTGGAAAAAGCTGCGGAATGTATTAATTGGGGTAGGAGTAGTCATTCTATTTGCCTATGCCATCCAAAAAACCCAGATAAACTTGGAGGAGCCGTTAGAGCCAAGACGACAAGAGAATTTACAGGGCTTGATTAGGGATCTAGCCCAACCCGACCTTCTCACATACAATAACCAGACGCGCAGCACGATCATGTCGATCCGGATGCCTTGCCCTGAGGAGATTAGAGGATCACAAGTTTCGATTGAGGATCGCGTTGCCGTATTGACCCCCAACTGTGCTTCTACCACGCAAGACCCATTAAACTTGAGCGGTGAGGGATTTGCCAGTAACGTCGATGTTGCGGTGTTATGGTACCCTCTCGGTGCCCAAACCAGGCGTACCGTGGCCGAATTTAAAACGAATGCCCAAGGTGTCTTCGAAGGGACCTTCACCATGCCTGACATCCGGGCAAGTGAAGATCCCCAGCGTTTAGAGGTCGTCGAACTTATTGATAGGGAAGTAACCGGTCTCAGTAATACAACGATTGAAACGTTAGAAAAAATACTAGAAACCATTTTGATGGCCCTGATGGCCTCAACTTTGGGGACGATTTTGGCAGTACCCATTTCATTTTTGGGTGCCCGGAATTTGATGAGCGGCGTCGGAGCACCATTGGCGGCCATCATGGCGGCGATCATCGCCATCCCCATAGGTGGCTGGGTTGGCTGGCAAATCACAAAGTTGTTGGTTGCCTTTTCAGAACCGGCCCGGGAGCAGCCTTTTTGGGGCCTGGTTGCTGTACTCGTCATCGCTGGTCTCATATGGCTTGTATTACGAGTTGGACCTCCACTTTTCGGCGTAGAAAATCCTTCTTTAGGTTTGCAGGTCATCTATTGGGGTCGGATTTTAATCGCGTTATTGCTTTCCATACTCGGATTGGCACTTGTGGCTCAGTTGGGCATCGTCGCTGGCTTATGGCTGGACGAGCACCTGGGTTTCCTGGGATTCGTTGGCAATTTCATTTTTGTCATGTCCGATTTACTGCGTGTATTTTTACCTGCCCTCGTCGGCTTTATCACTGCCCTGGTCGCTGCTTCCTACGCCAGCCGATATGGACAGGAAGCCGTACTGAAAATGGCTGACGGACCGGCCCGCTTTTTGACAGTTGTGCTAACCACCATCGGCACCACTATACTCGTTTTCGGTATCATCTATGCACTGAATTGGATCTGTATATTCGGGCTTTGTAACCAACTCTCCCAAGACGGCGCGAACTTATTGCTCACCCTGGCTATACCATCGATCTTCATCGGCATCATCGCCGGACTGCTATCATTACTCACCAAGCCAAAACGGTTATTTCCTGTCGGAATGGTAACTTATACCATCACCCGGACAATCCTTAATGTGCTGCGGGCCATCGAACCGGTCATCATGGGTTTCGTGCTGGTGGTTTGGGTTGGCATTGGCCCCTTCGCCGGGGTAATGGCGCTGATGCTACACTCGATTGCCGACCTGGGCAAATTATTCTCGGAACAGGTGGAAAACATTGAAGAAGGGCCTGTGGAAGCTGTCACGGCAACGGGCGCCAGCAAGATACAAACCATTAATTTTGCTGTCGTGCCCCAAATCGTGCCTCATTACCTGGCCTTTATCTTCTATCGCTGGGATATCAATGTTCGCCTATCAACCATCATCGGCTTTGTGGGCGGAGGCGGCATCGGTCTTATTCTATTCCGCAGCACCAATCTGACTCAATACCGACAGGCGGCCGTCATGGTTATCGCCATCGCCATTGTGGTAACACTTTTGGACACCGTTAGCTCGTCCATACGAAAGCGAATCATCTAATATGAGACCAGAACTGGATCGACTAAGATGAGCGAAGCAACGATAGGTGAAGCATCGGCCAAACGGGCCGGCAGAAATCTTGTCCGCACCATACTCATCATCCTGGGTATCCTGCTAATCTTCCTGGTATATGCTGGCGCGGTTTCCATGACCGACATTAATCTTGAGAAGCCTCTCAACCCCGAAAGGCAGGAGAGCCTGATCAGGGTTCTTCGCTTGCTAGCCGATCCTGATATCCTGAGCGTGGATGAGGAGACCGGCCAATTGATCCTGAGTGAAGCGGCCAGGACAACAGTCGATCGCATCATCGAAACGATATTCATGGCCTTGGTGGCCTCGACAATTGGCACTATTTTGGCTGTGCCGATCTCCTTCTTAGCTGCCCGCAATCTCATGGAAAATATAACCTGGCCTCTGGCCTCGATCTCGGCCGCCATCGTCGCGCTTACTGCCGGCGGCTGGATAGGAGCGTGGATTGCGGGCCAAATTACTGGTCTCACACAGTTTGCATCCGATCAACCGTTGCTTGGTCTCGGTGTATTGCTGGCCGTCGCCGGTTTGATTTGGTTGGTGACCCGGATGGGTCCCCCACTCCTAACTGAAGAACATCAATCGGCTGGCATGCGAATACTGGCAGCCATTCGCATCCTTCTGGCTTTGGCCTCGCTCATATTTGGGCTGGGCCTCGTTGCTCAACTTGGTTTATTAAGCGGAGCATGGCTGGAAGAAAATTTGGGGCCGTTTGGTTTTCTGGGCAATTTCATCTTCGTGCTATCAGACTTGCTACGATTGCTATTGCCAGCCCTGGTAGGATTTCTCACGGCAATCATCATCGCCTCGTACGCCAGCCGTTTCGCCCAGGAAGCGGTTCTCAGTTGGAGGGAAACGCTAGCCCGGATTTTGACTGCTTTACTGACGGCACTGGGCATGGCTATTTTGATTTTGGGTGCAGCAGGATTTTTAAACTGGCTCTATCAATTTGCTCTGCCAAACAATTGGATGGCCGTATCGGCCGTGGTCGGCGGTATTATGGCCAGCTTGGTAGCCCTTTCCGTCTTTCCGCAGAATTTGCAAATAGGAACCGGGCTTGCCGGGAGGATCCTACCGGCGGTCGTGACCTTGATCAAGTTCTTAATATTTGGCGCAGGCTCTGGCCTGGTCATCTTTCAGATCAGTTCTTTCCTGATCCCCCTCTTTGATCAGGACGATACCCTGCTTTTCGCCTTGCTTGTCGCCTTAGTTGGCGGTTTGCCAGCAGCGATTTTTTCACTGTTCATGAACCCTAAACATCCATACCGCATCGGTTTTACGGTTTACACGATCTCGCGGGCAATCCTCAATGTACTGCGTTCTATCGAACCGCTTATTATGGGCATCGTCTTTGTCGTTTGGGTCAGTCTTGGCCCTTTCGCCGGCATCATGGCCCTCACCCTACACTCTATCGCCGCCCTGGGCAAACTCTTCTCAGAACAAGTTGAGGGCATTGACGAAGGACCGGTAGAAGCTATCACCGCCACCGGTGCCGGCCGTTTGCAGATGGTAACTTACGCGGTGATCCCCCAGATTGTTCCTCCCTTTACAGCCTTTGCCCTTTATCGCTGGGATATCAATGTACGCATGTCAACCATCATCGGTTTTGTTGGTGGCGGCGGTATCGGTTTTGTTCTAAGTCAGAATATTCAGCAACTTAGATACCGCCAGGCCAGTGTCATGATGTTGGCCATCGCCATTGTCGTCGCCACGCTGGACTACGCCAGCTCAAAAATCCGGAGTCGCATTATCTAGTCTATTTTCGAGCGATTCCAATCCCAAATGTACCTAAAATTTACCGAGAATATTGGCTGATTTGCCAAGCAAATTATCCACCGTCTCCTCGATTTCCAACTTAATAAAACATAAGAGTTGCTTGGGCGCTAACCAATGCGATTATATCATTTCAATAGTGAACACGTGACCCGCGGCCGTATAGCCGGAGTAGTGCTACATCCTGAGCCATCCGGGGGAATAGTCGCAGCCAGGTGTTTAATTATTGTTAATGAAACCATGTTAGACTTAGCCGTCATCATTGTAAGCTGGAATGTACGCGACTATCTGGCCGACTGTATGCGTTCTGTGTACACCGATCTGGATCGTTGCCATTTGCGGGGTGAAATATGGGTAGTGGATAATCACTCTACAGATGGCACACAACAGCTGTTGTCTAATCTGTTTCCATCAGCCCATTTGATCGTCAACAATAAGAATCCCGGCTATGGTGCAGCTAACAACCAGGGAATGAGGGCTGCCGCATCGGCCAATGGCGATGACATACGCTATTTTCTCCTGCTGAATCCGGACACGCTTGTCCGACCCGGTGCGTTAGGTCACCTGGTTCAGTGCCTGGAGGACATGCCCGAAGCCGGCCTTGCTGGAGCACGGTTAGTTTACGGAGACGGGCGATTCCAGCCAAGCGCCTTCCACTTCCCGGGCCTTGCTCAACTCGCCTTCGATCTTTTTCCTGCTCCTGCCCGACTATACGAAAGCCGCCTAAATGGCCGCTATCCTCGACGGTGCTACAAGGCCAGTAAGGACCCATTTTCCGTGGAGCATACATTGGGAGCCGCTATGTTGGTCAGAAAAAACGTTGCCGAAGCAACCGGCGGCTTCGACGAATCATATTACATGTATTGTGAGGAAATTGACTGGTGCTGGCGAATTCGACGAGCTGGATGGGACATCTATACCGTGCCGCAAGCCGAAATCGTTCATTATGGCGGCGAAAGCACCAAACAGGCACCGGCTAAGTCCATCGTCGATCTTTGGGGTAGCAGAGCTTATTTATATAAACAACACCATGGCCGACTCAAGTACGCGATTGCCCGCCGTATGGTCAAAAGGGGAATGAGACGTAAGGCTAAAAAAGCAAAAAATCACGAGATACAGGAAGCATATTTAACGGCCGCCAGTATCTGGCAGCAGGTTTAAATTCTGACGCTGATACGCAAAGCTTATGAGCGACGGCCAACCACCCACTTCATCCCAAATTGATAAGCAAAAGTCAACAAATTTTAATAACCACCAATTAGCTGAATTGGCGGTTATAATTCTGACTTATAACGAGGCTAAACATATCGAGGCTTGTATTCATAGCGTCAATTGGGCGGACCGTGTTATCGTTTTCGATCGTTACAGTGATGACGAAACGATCGAATTAGCCCGGGAAGCCGGGGCAGAAATTGGTCAGGAAAAGTTCCAGAACTTCGCCCAACAACGAAACGCCGCGTTAGAACATGTGGAAACCAATTGGGTATTTTTCGTCGACGCCGATGAGCGAGGAACGCCAGAGCTTGGAATTGAAATACAGCAGGTGATAAACGGCTGTTCGGAATCAGGTTGGTTTGTCCCGCGACATAATTATATTTTTGGTCGTTTGACGTTGGGAGCTGGCTGGTTTCCAGATTACCAATTGCGTCTATTTCGACAAGGACGAGTTCGCTACGAACGGCCGGTGCATGAGGTCGCCATCGTCGATGGCGATGTTGGCTACTTAAAGAATCCTCTCATTCACTACAATTATCGCGACCCGAGCCACTTTCATGCCAAACAAGGAGCATATACGGATTTTGATGCCCAGATCCTGAAAGATAATGGAGTTTATCCAAAGTTGCATTCACCTTTGAGCCAGCCCTTGCGTCAATTCTGGTGGCGCTTTGCCACTTTAAAAGGCTACCAGGAAGGCGCCCATGGATTAAGGTTGAGCGCCTACATGGCCTATTATGAGTGGGTGAAATATCGAAAGTTGAAGAGATTATGGCGCAAAAATAATTCGGAAGAGGATGTTAGGGATCAATAAATCGTTTATTTTTGTGAATCTACCCTTCACAACTAAACCCATATTTTTCTCTGACTTTGAGCCGGCCGTAACTCCCAAGTTAATGTGTCTGATCTCAGCCAAATCTCTCTTGCCGGCAGGCCTCCAATCATAATCAGAACGTGGCGACCCTCTCCATCAACCCACTGCCGCCCCTGTTCAACCGGAGTCCACTCACCCTTCTCTTTAATCCGGCGAACCGATATAGTGCCATCTAAGTTAAATACACAGTCAACACCAACCATCATGAGTAATATCTCTTTTACCAGCCGCCAATCATCAACAGGTTCACGAGCTAGACAAAGCTGGAATAATAAAACGAAAGAGAGCTAACAAATCCAGACCTATCAGAGCAATTGCCAAAGCAATCGGTAAAAGGACCCTTGCAGCTTGCCACCGACGGGCTACTGGCATTATCAACATCGTCCAGGCTATCGCCACGCTGATTCCGATTGGAATCAGTGCCGGAAACAGATAGCGCCCCTGGTGTTGGACGAAAGTCAGATTATACGTTAGATACAGGACCAGGCTGATAACGAATGTCCCTGTTAATATGAGCACTGGAGCCATCGATAATGTGCTTTCCCAAAGGTCCTGAGGGCTACCATCTATTGACCATTGAGTTCTTCGCCGTAAAAGGGCCCAGAAAAAACCAATTACCGTTAGTAATGTAAACAAAAATAATGACGTATATACCCAGGCCGGCATGACCACACCCATCCAACCAAATTGACCCCAGAAGCTCTGAAAGGTCGTTTGGATAAAAGCCATGAAGGTCGCTCCAAACCCGCGTTCGGCAATCCACTCCACCGTGCGTGGTTGCCCGACGACGATAGCATTATGGGCTTTCGTCCCCAATATATCTATCCCCCCATAGACAATTAGGTTTCGCACCCACCAGGCTAAGCCCACCAACCCGGCGATCCCAAATACAAACAGGAAAGATCGGAATAGTTTTCGCCAGTTGTTCCAATTTATCCATAGGAGGGCAACTCCAATAATTGGAATCAATATATAGACAGTAACCTTAGTTAAAAAGCCTAAGCCTAATAAGAAGCCGAGAACAATGAGCTCCCGGTCTTGTTTTATTGATCCTTGAATGGTTCCCCGGCGTTTGGAAATTGGATACCGGAATGGATGGTTATTCTTCGCACCGATGACAAGCCCCAGCAACACAAACAAAATGGCAGCAATGATCAACTCGGCCAGGCTGTCGTTATTGACGGCGGCCAACATGGCTACATGCTGGGGTAAGAAGGCAACAAACACGGCCGCCGTCAAAGCCAGCCATACTTTACCCTGAAAAAGCCGATTCGCGATGAAATAAGTAAGAATTACAACTCCGGCACCGAGTATTACCGAAAGCATGCGCATCAATCGCAGTGAGCCACCAGAAAGTGAGAATATTGGAGTTTGTAGAAAATAGTAAAGGGGCGGTTGGTAATCTTCGTATTCAAATGATTCGACTGAAAATTGGGGATCGAACTTGGAGGAAATAACCAGGCTCTGGTATTCTTGATCGTAATCACCCGGCTCGATGACCGGAAATTGGCCAGATTCTAATTGACGAACATAATTATAGTGCGCTGGTTCATCTGGTGCTTGCCAATCAGGGGTGAAAATGGCATATAAACCACTAACCAAAAAGTAGGCCAACACCAGCAAAGTCAAGGGGACATATCGTCGCATGCTTCCATGACTGTCAGTCAACTCCCAACCGAGCTAACTCCTCATCGGCCACAGACGGATCTAATTTACGAAATAGTGGGCTGGGCTTTGGCAGTTTACGGCCAACAGGTATTTCAGTCCGCTCCCATTGACCTATTGCTTCAGAGCCATCATATGTTAGAGCGACGTGATCACGAGTATTTTCCTTATAATCCTTTATTACCGGCCGGCCAAATAGTTGGCCATTTTCACCTAACATCTCGTGCAAACCCTGGCAAGTGAAAGGCAAAACAGGAGCGAACAGAATTTTTAATCCATTAATGGCCTGTATGGCCGTGTATAGCGAACGGGCAGTTGTTTGTGGGTCCGATTTTACTGTTAGCCAGGGGCTTGTCTCCTCGAGATATTGGTTCACCTTGGTGGCCAGAGCCAGAGTTTCCTGTAATGCAGCCCGAAACTTGCAGGCGTCATATAGCCGCCCGATTTCATCAAAACCTTGGTCAACTGCAGACAATAATGTCTGATCACGCTCATTCAATAGCCCCGGATCTGGTACTTGACCGTCAAAGTACCGACGAGTCATATTCAAGACACGATTGACCAGGTTACCCCAGTTTGCGACCAATTCGCCGTTATTTCGTTCGACAAAACCTTCCCACGTCCAATCGCTGTCCCTGGTCTCGGGCATATTAACAGTTAGATAGTAACGTAAGGGATCTGGATCGTATCGCTCCAAAGCATCCAACATCCACACGCCCCAGTTATGACTTCCGCTAATCTTTCGCCCTTCCATGTTCATAAATTCATTAGCGGGTACGTCATAAGGCAAGTTGAGTTTATTGGTCTCGTCATCTTCATACAAGCGACAAACGCCAAACAACTCTGCCGGCCAGATAATGGCGTGAAACGGGATGTTATCTTTGCCTACGAAATAATAACTTCGTGCATCGAGGTCGTACCACCAATTCTTCCAGTCTTGAGGTCGATCCTGGTTTTTGGACCACTCAATTGACGCCGAAAGATAGCCAATAACAGCCTCAAACCAAACGTAGAGAACCTTATCATCCCAGCCCTCCACTGGTACCGGGATGCCCCAATCCATATCGCGGGTCACAGCCCGGCCGCGCAAACCTTCTTTTAACGTCAGATTTCGGGCAAAGTTGATAACCTGTGGCCGCCAATGTTCCTTGTCATCAGCTATCCAATCGGCTATCCCATCATCTGCTAGCTGGGTCAAGTCCAGGTAATAATGTTCTGTTTCCCGGAGTTCCAGGGCGCTATCGTCGACCTTGCTGTGAGGATCAATCAATTCGCTAGCACTCTCAAACAACGTATTGCAATTATCACATTGGTCGCCACGAGCCCTATCGTATCCGCAAACCGGGCAAGTTCCTTCTACGTAACGGTCGGGAAGGAACTTACTAGTTTTTGGGGAGTACATTTGAGCCGTTACTTTCCGGTACAAGTATCCGTTTTCTAACAAGGTTAAAAATATATCTTGGGAGACTCGATGGTGGTTTTCCGTATCGGTGTGAGTAAATAGGTCGTAGCTTAGACCAAGCTTCTGAAATAATTCTAGGAAACGGCCGTGATAGAAATCGAATACTTCCCGGGGGGTTTTCCCCTCAGCTTCGGCCTTGACCGTAACCGGCGTACCGTGGCTATCAGAACCGGAGACCATCAGCACATGATTACCAACAAGCCGATGAAAACGGGCGTAGATGTCGGCCGGTAAATAAGATCCAGTTACGTTTCCCTGGTGAATGTCCGAATTGGCATATGGCCAGGCTACAGCGACAAGGATATGCCTGGGTTTATCTACAAAGGTAGTCATCAATCCTCAAAGTCTTCTTCGTCATCCTGGTCTGCCTGGCTGTCTTCGTCGTCTTCTTCTTCAGAGGCCTCTGTCAGCAATTCTGCCAGCAATTCAAATTCATCTTCAGTAATTGGGATATAGGTATCATCATTGTTTAGCAATCGCAGGATATCGGGTTGGCTTTCGATTTCAATTCCATCGACAGGCACCGCGTTTTCGACTTTTACTGCCCTGGCATCAATATCAACCGGAAACAAATGGACCAAGGCATCGGTTTGCTGCTCCGTTAATTGGTCTCGAGAAGTTGGTTTTGCCGGCATTCCCGTAATTGTCACTACGGCAAAGAAAACCTGGTTTTCAATGGCAAAATATATGAGCCTATCTCCCTTAGAAATCTTGTGTTTTGAAACGTCCTGTTCTAAAACGTGTTCTTTAAATCCTCGGACGGCTAACTGGTCGGCAATCAGTGATTCGACCGGTCGAATGAAGAATTGCGTCCCCGATATTCCCAATGTCCCCTTAGACCGGGAGGAACGGCTCTGTTTGATCTCTTTCTCGGCCAGAATGTTTTCCCAGATTCTCTGCTGAATACCAATATTCAACTCGGCTGTTGTGCCATCCTGATACTCGACCATCATTTTGGGATCATGAATTTCCAAAACCTTGTATTCACCCTTGCGATTTGCATATTTCTCGCCTACTTCGAACATTCTATAAATTTCTCCGTCCCAACATTCCATTCTTCGAAGTTGTTGGTTCCAATAAGCTTGGGCCAACTATCCTTATCCTAAATACTTTTTCAGGGTACCGCGATTTCACAGCCGTGCATAGTACCGCTTTCACCGGAGGATTGCAAATCGGATTTTTAGGATCAAGGGTTATGGGTTTCTATGCCAGACAGCCTTGGCATCAGAGTGCAGTAAACTGGCTGTTTAGGGTCGATAAGATAGTTCTTGGTACTTAATATCAATTATTCGGCAAGATATTACATATTTTGTCGGGTTGGTTTATCTCTTGTCTCTCGATTTGTTGCCATGCGACCCAATAAGTATACACAAGCCAGTAGAACCACAAGGCTGATAATCTGTACGATGTGATAACCGTTTGATGTGAGAGGGCTATTAGCTCGAAAGGCGTCGACCAAAAGGCGGCCGGCGGCATAGACCGCTGTGGTCATCAGAAAGAGTTGACCATCATATTGTCGATAATCATATGCTCGCCACCATACGATGAGGGCTATCAATGCAACCAAGATTTCGTAAATCTGGACGGCGTGTCGCCTGATACCAAATACATTGATGCCCAATGGAAAACCCGTTTCAGTACCATAACCAGGACCGCTTAAAAAATCGGCTAAGCTGATCACCATAAAACCCACCAATAGTCCAGGTGCCATGGCATCGAGTGAAGCTTTCAACGGTAGTTGTCTTGCTCGACCATAAAGGAACGCAGCCGATAAGGCAAATAACATCCCACCCCAAAAATTAAAGCCACCCGTTAATGGCCAGACGACCCCGATAAGGTTATTCTGGTAGGCTGGCCAATGGAAGACCACAAACAGTAATCGAGCACCGATAAAACCGGCGGCTACAGCCGTTACCGCCATCGCATATGTCGCATCTGCTTCCAGGCCTAATTTTTTGGCTGAGCGTTCAACCATGCTCAATGCAACCCAGGCACCCACGATGTAGACAAGCCCGGCCGAAGGTAATACAAGTGGACCGATAGTTATTGTGGGGTACATATTGTTATTCTGCCAGTAACCGTTCGATTCGATCTTCTAACACAGCTCCATTTATGATCCCGGTGTAAACTTCACTGACCACGCCATTGGCATCGACAAAGACTGTGGTTGGTAATGCTGCAACCCCATATTGGCGGTTAACTGCGTTATCCTGGTCTAACAATAACGGATAGCTTAGTCTGAACGCTGAAGCAAAATCAGCTACAATTGGCAAAGGCTCCCCTTGGTCAATCCCTAATATGGCTGCCTGTCCATTATATTTGAGACTTGCATCTTGAAAGTGGGGGACTTCAGCTCGGCAAGGTGGGCACCAAGAAGCCCAAAAATTTAGCACCACTGGCTGGCCACGATAATCGGCCAAGGCCATTTCCTCACCCATCGTCGAACTCAGTGTGAATTGTGGTGCCAGATAACCGACAATAGGCGCTTCCACAAGATCAGAGAGATCAATGTCATGGTTAGCTGGCTCTTTTGAGACGGCAATCCAGCCAATGCCTAGTAATGCCAGACTCAAAAGTAAAATAGACCAAAAATAACGCGAATTCCCCATGTACGGCATTTTATCATCACAACTACGGCGAATGAGTAATATGCCTCACGTTATTTCTAAGATATATTGCTCGGAAATTCGGGCGGGAACCCCCGTTAGATCGTAAACCATTGCCCCATCAATTCGAATAGGTACCAAACTGCCGACTGGCAATTCGGCCGGAACGATCACCAGGCCATCCACTTCAGGTGCATCACGATAGCTACGACCAAGACTCAAACCATCCCCATATCCCTCAACCAAAACAGGCAGGATCTTACCTACTTGGGCCTGGTTTCTTTCCAAGGATATTTGTCTCTGAAGCTCCAATAACTCGGCCTTGCGGGATGTTTTAACTTTCTCCGGAACCCGCCATGACACCCTCGCCGAGGGGGTTGAATCTTCAAAAGAATAGGTGAACACACCCACTCGATCAAATCGCAAGTCTTGCACAAATTCTTTAAGCCCTTCGAATTCCTCTTCGGTTTCCCCAGGATAACCAACGATAAAAGTCGTGCGAATAGCGATATCGGGCATGGCATCGCGAAGTTTGTCGATTGTCTTATAGACCCACTCCAGGTTAGCAGGTCGGCGCATTCGCTTGAGCGTCTCCCGATGTCCATGTTGTAGCGGGATGTCCAGATATGGCAGAATTTGGGAATGAATGGCCATCGTCTCAATTAATTCATCGGTCACATAACCCGGGTAAGCGTACATGATTCGCAGCCACGGAATATCTGGGATAGCCTTGACAAGTTCTTCCAACAATTTACTCAAGCCGTTCCGAATGCCCAAATCATGACCGTAATCAGTTGAATCCTGAGAGATGATTATGATCTCTTTTACACCCGCTTCCTGTAGTTGCCTGGCTTCGTCGATAATTACTCCAGCCGGCCGGCTGACTAGAGTCCCCTTAATCTGTGGAATTGCGCAGAAGGCACATGGCCGCCGGCATCCGTCAGATATCTTCAGATAAGCACTGCTTCCTTGAACGGCGACCCGCGGAGTTCCGCGTTCATCCCGGCCGACAGTCATTGCGTCAGCAGGTAGGTGATAGAGTGGTTGGGGGTGAGTACGTAGACGAAGATCACGCACGAATGGCACGATATCCATCCAGCGTCGGGTACCAATGACGCCATCCAATCCTGGAACTTCTTGTGCCAGGTCCTGACCGTATCGTTGAGATAGACAGCCGGCAGCGATGAGGAGCTGTTCCGGATGTTTTGAAGCGGCCAAATCGCGCAATGCCGATAGAGACTCTTTCCTGGCAGCCTCTATGAAGCCACAAGTATTGACGATGAGGATTTCGGCGTCGGCCGGATTACCATTGCCCCGAAAACCAGCTTGCCCAAGCAAGGAAGCCATACTTTCCGAATCAACGGTGTTCTTACTGCAACCCAGACTGAGCAGATAGAACCGGTTGCGCCTATTATTGTGGCTCATCCGTTACCCGTCGTGGTCCAGGTTTCATCCACTACTTGGGCCCGGTCGCCCAATCTACCCAATTCCACATCGTTAATGGTCACAAAGACGCCAATTGCATTTCCAGTGAGAAGTTGTGCCTTTTCTGCTGCTTCCCACTCAAAAGGACCGTCCCCCTTCCGGGCTAGCCCCTCGAAAACAACTTCGTCGTCGATGGTGACTCGCATCCAGGTCCTTTCAGTAATTTCTAAACGCATCCGGATTTGTTCCAAAGTAGCCGGTAAGGTAGGCCTGGTAGCGGTTGGTGTAGGTAGTTGCAAAGCTGAATTTCGGCTGGTGGATGTAATTAAGGTTCCAGCCCCTGGAATTATTGCCGGATCGGGAGTAATTGTCGGTTGCTGTCCGGTGTCATTGGTGATGTTACTCACAGCTTCCTCAATACTAGACGATAGAGCTTCTGTTCCGTCTCCATTTCCAGTGAGTATCGGTATGAACCTATTGGCAATTAAAGCCAGAGAGGCCAAAAGAGCAACAATGATGATTATCCGTAAAGCCGACCCCGAATCTCGTTTAGGCGCTCCAGATAGATCCATATTTACTGGATCATAAAATACTTGGTCGTCTCTAGGAGGAATAGGCTCAATACCAGAAATCTCTTCTACAGGTTCCGGCTGTTTCTGTTTACTATAACTATTTTTATTCAGATCGTAACGATCGATCAGTGGTTTAGGATCTAGCTCCAAATATTTGGCGTAATTGCGGAGATAACCACGGACGTGAACCTGAGTTGGTAGGAGGTCATACCGGCCATCTTCTAAGGCCTCCAGGTATCTACAATTGATTCGGGTTGACTGTTGAGCCTCTGCTAAGGTAAGCCCTTTGGCTTCTCTTGCTTCACGAAGGAGACTTCCTAATTCGTCCACATCAGTCCTTCAACGGTCACAATGCTAAAAAAAGCCACTGACTCAGGCCAGTGGCATTACGTTTCTTCAAGCTGCCCTGTCAGCAGATTTCGACAGAATTGGGGCGTTTCAAAGATGAATTATGTTTCCTCTTCTTCAGTCAACTCTTCTTCAGGCACGTATTCTTCGGCCACCTGTTCCAAAGTTTCCGTTGTTTCACCACCAGTTTCAATCATTTCAACTTCTTCGGTTATTTCCCCGGACGATTCTTCTTCCCTGGTGTCTTCTATGACCTCATCCAAGATCTCAGCTTCAATCGTCTCATCGATCTCTTCATCGCCGAAAGGACGAACGATAACAGTCACTGTTGGGCTATAATCTCGACTGAGGCGAATGGTTACCTGATGTTCGCCAAGTTGCCGAATTGGATCGCTGGCGATGTTTCGCCGTTCAACTTCGGTACCTAATACCTCGTTGAGTTGATCGGCAATATCGGCCGTCGTCACAGAACCATATAATTTCCCTGTTTCGCCTGCTCTCGCTTCAAATTGAAGGGTGATTCCATCAATCTGCGATGCTAAAGCTTCGTGCTCTTTTCTAAGCTCGTTCATTCGGATGGCAGCACGTTCGCGCCAGGATTTTGCTTGCTTTAAAACACTGGTTGTAGCCTTCACAGCCAAGCCGTTTGGTATGAGATAGTTCCGACCGTAACCATCGGCAACGTTCATGACCTCGCCGGCATAGCCTAAATTATCAACATCTTCCTTCAACAACACTTTCATAACCGGATATATTCTCCTCGACAGGAATTAGACAAGCGGTTATGTTATCAAAGGCCAACTCTTTTGACAAACTTAAATGCGGCTAAGACTCGCTGGCTAATTCGTCAGAGGCACCTATTTCCGGTCCTTCTTCAAGTTCATCCAAGTCCTCTGGGCTGAGTCTGCGCTTGCGTTCCTCCAAACCACTGGCATACACTTCGTCCATAGCTAGCAGTATGCTGTCGAGTTCTTCAACCTCTTCGCGAATATCTTGTCGTAGCCGCTTCGCCCGGCCGCTATCAATATCTTTGGCGCCAACCAACATGGTCTGAGAATAAATTGTACCTAATGAGGATAAAGTTGATTCCAATTGTAATTGAGCCCTGTCCATCGTTTTTTCTAGGGATTCGATGGTACTTATCTGTCGTTGCATCCCATCCATCGTAAATTCGATCTGTTGTTTGACCACCGGATCATTTTCGACTTCGATCCGATTCTCAAGTTGCCGGATGCGTTCTTGTGCGCGTTTTTTGTCCCGATCCAAGATTACTTTTTCACCCTGGAACCGGTCCAAACGCAGGGCGAGGCTGTAGATGTTCTCTAGCCAGGCATCGATCTGGCTGGCAGTTTCTGTCAAGTTGTCCTTTAAAACAGACTCCCGACGTTCATGAATGGCTGCAGTGATCCGGCTACGATAATCAAGTGCTTCCTGGACCTGCCGCTGAAGTTTCTTATCACTTAGCCGGTCGGGTTGAAAATCGTCCTGTAACATTTGAGCCACAACTTGGCGACCTGTCTCAGGATCTGAATAGCTACTGTAAACCAGTAGAGCCTCAGCCACCAGCCCACTCAATAACCACACCCAGCTTGGGATGAAATCGACGGCCGAGATATTTGGACCAAATACAGCCAAAAGCAATGTCAAGGCAATAACCACAGCACTTTCCCAACGAAAAAAAGCGTGCTGCAACATGGCTTTTTGGGCTCGTTTTTCTAGCGATTCCCGGACATTACTCGCCATAGTTAGATGATGCCCTTTTACGATTTAACCCGATCTCAACACAATTCGAAGTGGCTAGCTTATGTTCTACCTGGGTAATGACTTGCTCAAGTTCCAATTTAAGGTCCGGAGTTACAGTCATGCGGTGGGCAGATTCTAACACATCAAGGCTCCGTTGATAATAACCTAATTGGGCATACGCCTGGCCCAAAGCCCGTTGATAATAAAACTGGGTCGGCGCAAGGGCAACAGCCTTCTGATATTGAAGTATCGCATTAGCCCATTTTTTCTGCCGAGCGTACTCAATACCAGCCGCATACAATTGTGTTGCATCATCCAATCCACGATCAACCCGGGCAATCTGGCGTACCTTCACTCGCTCAAAATCAGGTCCCACTCGAAAAATCCCGAAAAACAGTGCCAGAATAACAGCTAGGGATTGTAAAGGGACAAGCAAATCCTCAAGTGGTCCTAAAATATAAATATAGGGTCGATCTGATAGAGATTGAAAAAAACCACTTTCAATAGCCTGACCTACGACATCATTGACCGTTGGACCAATGACGAGATCCAGAATAATCGTTGCCACCGCGAAGATAAGAAATGCAAGACTGGCGATATATCCCCAAAATTGCCTAAAAAACACACCGACAACTAGAATAATCAAAACAATCAACATCAAACCTTGCCAAGCGGTTGCCAGCAAGGATTGCCTTAAAAGCAAATTCAACATGATCAGGATCAACGAGAGTTGAGCTACGCCAAGGAGCAAGACCCAATAGATAGTCAGATCGGAACTTGCTTGGGCATACCGATAATGGGAAGAGAATATCTTTTGACCACAATTCGGACATCGCCTGTCCCTATCGCCAATTTCAGCGGCACAATATTCACAAATGTCGCTGTTTCGTTCCCAGACATCGTCAAATGCTGATTCAGACTGGAAAGAGACACCTGGAATATTAGAAATTTGGTCCTGTTGATCCTGTGTTTCAGTTGAATGATCAGTATTAAATCGGGTTGAAATCAGAATTTCTTGATCATTCTTAACGGGCTCAGGTTTGGGCACGCTCAATTCCCTGGCCGGTCCCTCCGCATATCCCAATCGCTCCAGCCCCCTCTTAGCTGCCGCGTTGTCTGGATTAATCAACAGAACGTTTTCTAAACAGATCTGCCGGTCTTTGTCCGAATCGACAACCCCACTTAGCCACAACCAAGCCTGTTCATTTGCTTCATCGACTTCAATTACAGCCAATAATAATTCTTGAGCCCTATCGTTCTCGCCTTTTTTTGCAGCCGTTATCCCAGCAATAAAAATGCGATCAATTTGTTCTTGATTCATGGAGGTGGCGGGAAGAAAACCTAAATAACATTCGCCACGATTATCAACGATAGGAAGGAAACCTAAAAATTATCAGCCAATATTATGATCAATAAAACCTAAGACTCGCTGGCCATTTCGTCTGCGGCTTCTTCCTCTTCGGCAATCTGGTCAGGCTCGGCCAGGCCAAGTCTGCGCTTACGTTCTTCCAGTTGAATGTCGATTTCCGCCTTGCCCAAAGCATCATCCATCTGGCTGTCTAACCGACTAGCATACATCTCGCTATAGGCGGTAGCCTTGTCCAATCGTCCACGAATCGATTCCCCAATGCGAGCGATATCACTATCACCCACACCGACCAGGTCGTCAAGGCTTTTGATCGCTTTGACAGTGGCCTCTTTCGACTTGGCCAATTCCATCAATGCTTCTAATTCTTTTTGTTCCTGGCGGATCGTCGTTAGCTTAGCCTGGAGTTTGAGCCTAGCGTTTAATAGGGATTCATATTCCCGTTCTTGCCGCACCCATTGCTCATGGTACTGTTCTTGTAATCGACGTGTGGTATTTAGCTCCTCCTGGGCAGCACGAGCCAAATCCATCTTCCCTTGCATAACCAGTGTATCGATATTGCGATCGAGTTGATCCCCTTTCTTTTTGTACTCTTTGTACTTTCGCTCTAGTGTCTTAACCTCGCCCCCTACCGTTGCAGCCGCATCTTCTAAGGCATCAAGATTGTCTTCAGCATCTCTGATGTATTGTTTCATGACGGCAACAGAGTTAGCCTCCAATGCCCGATCAACCATATCGTGAAGGTTGGCCGATATTAACGTCTGCGTTTTCTCCAACAACGATGCCATGATTAGCAGCCTCCTTAGCTAAATTGAATTACTTCTCCAACCGGTTGGTAAGCCGGAAAGGTAAAGATGAAATCAAGACGGCGATTATCTTTTACATCCAATACAATCGAGCCATCATGATAATGCACGACTCCCTTGGTGATCAGTAGCGCAGGATCGTATTCCGCAAGCTCTAAGACAACAGGTTCTGGTCGGGATAACAAGTGGTTTACGAGTTGGGATTCTTCATCTGTTAAACTTACTGCTTGAGTACCGATTGTCAAAATAATTTGACCATCAGTTGCTTGAGAAGTCAATACAATGCCGATTTCGGGGAAATCTTTACAAAGAGCGATCATCAAGTCAGCTATCCGTTCCAGGCATTGTGTCAGCAACTCGGGATCAATTAGAACTAGTGGGACATTGTCAGATAATTGCTGTTCGATGATAACATTTTGCCAATTGTCATTGCTCCGTTGAAGCCGGATAATTTCCTTAAGTACCTCATTTATGTTGGTTGGTCGAGCTTGTAAGGCAAACCAATCAACGGTTTTTCCTGTCTGCAGCTCTACTAATAATATGAAGTCTTCAATCAACCTGGAAACCTGGGTACTACCTGAATGTATTCCTTTCAAATAGCTCATTAAATCCTGGTCAGATTTTAATTTATCGACATTTTCCGCGAGCTTCTCAGTGTAATTGGATACCATACCCAATGGCATATTCATATCCGCCAGTAATAGATCGAGAATACTCTTTTTAAGCTCATCAAAATCCTGTTGGACAGCAAATTGCCGTTGAAAGTGACGGTCAAGCTGAGTTTCTATGACAGCAAACAGCTCTTTGGCATCATAGGGTTTTGTAACGTACTCTTCTGCGCCACTACGACGACCTTTTAATATATCCTCGCGCTCACCTCTTGCGGTCAGGAAAATAATTGGTATATGTAACCAGGCTGGGTTCTTTCTTGCTTGATTCAGGAACTCATAACCATCCATTCGGGGCATCGTAATATCGGAGATAATCAGATCTGGTTCGTTCGTTTCCAATATTTGTAAAGCTTCCTTACCATCTCCAGCAGTTAATATGTTTAAATCGTAATCGGAACCAAATACACCTAGAAGATCTCGTAGTCCCTCAAGCAGGAACCATTCATCTTCAACTAAAAGGATCGTGGCTCTTTTCTTGCCACCATCTTTTATTTCAGGTTGAGATGAGACAGTCCCAGCTTCGACATATTCCGGTAAATAAATTGTGAATATACTGCCCTCCCCCACCTTGCTTACAACCTCTACATAACCCCCCTGCAATTCTGTCAAGCCGCGAACTATAGCCAATCCAGTTCCTGCCCCCTGCTGCTCGAGATCTTCCCGATTATATTGGAAGAAAAGGTCAAACACTCGTCGTTGTACAAGCTCTGGGATACCGATCCCATTATCAGTCACAGATATTGCCAGGTATCCATCCTCGGCCGTTGCCGATAGCCCGATTATTGGCTCATGGTCTTGATTCATCCGAGAAAATTTTATCGCGTTGTTGAGCAGACAATCGAGAATCATGTTCAAGCTATCCTGGTGGACATGAATTCTTGGTAAATGGTCCGGGAAATCACAATATATTCTAACGACCTCCCCTTTATCTCCCCAATATCGCTCGCCACAATGGGAAATTAGCAGGGCCACCGGATCATCGATGATTTCGGAATACTGCTCAATTCGCCTAGCTGCTTCGCCCGTCCTTAATTCTAAAACGTTGACTAAATTACCAATGAGATTTGTCAGACGCTCAGTACCAACTTGAATTCCCCGTAAATATTCATTCAGACTCGCTGGATCGTCCCTTAAAAATCCATCAGCCAGCAGTTCATAATAGGCAGTAACATATGTCAAAGGAGTTCTGAATTCGTGGTTTAGTAACTGGACGATATTGCGGCTAAACGTATCCAGCCTGAGCTGGTGATGCCCCTTCAACTCAAAGGCGCGGTCGAGTTGACTTCTCACTAACTGCAGCAGTTCGTCGCTGTCATAAGGCTTTGTGATATAGAGCTCAGCCCCGCTTAATCGGCCTTTAAGTATATCGTCAGGTGTTCCCTTGGCGGTGAGGAAAATGACAGGAATATGAACCCAATCAGGTCGTTTCCTTAGTTGTTCTAGGAACTCAAAGCCCCCCATTTTGGGCATCATAATGTCAGAAATAATCAAGTCCGGCTCATTTTCGGTTACTGCTTCTAGGGCCACGACACCATTTATGGCCTTCATTAGCTGGAGATCATATCCCACTTCCGAAACTTCAAGGAGATCGGCAATTCCATCCAAGAGGGCGAGGTCATCTTCGACAAGCAATATTGTTGCCGGATCTTTCATTGGTTGGCTTACCCATATAACTCCATTAATTGGAGCCAGAGGTACCTCATAGCATGTTTACCTAATACAAGATCGATCCCGTCGTAAAACCGGTCCTGCCATGCTAAAACATTGGCGGCTGGACGTCAATAGCTCATCCCGCCCAATTCAGCGACCAATCAGTGCTTGGGACTTCAGATGGGGCATCAGCTCGTTCGCAAACGACGGGCCACAATCAACACTGCTACCAATCCCAAGCCAGCCACGGCAATTCCCAAAACACTAATACCAGTTTGCGGTAAGGTTTCCCCTGCCCCTGGAGTGATAGGTGTTGCCAGGGCTCCTGTACCATCGCCATCTCCACCACCACCAAGCACCAAGGTGGGTATTGCTGTATTCGTCGCAGTTGGCGTGGGTTGTTGTATCACCTCAGTAGGCACAGGCGTTTCAGTAGGTAGGGCTTCCAATGTTTCCATCGCCTCTACCGTCAAAGTTGCCATGAGAATTTCAGCTTCGGCTGTAGCGTTTTCCGCCTCGATCTCAATTAAAGCCTGTTGAGTTTCGAGCGCCTCCACCGTTTGGGTAACCAAGGCATTCTGAGCCTGGGTCGTGGCATTCTGGGCTTCTATCTGGGCAACTTCATCCTGCACTTGACCACGTTGCATAAGGACATAGGCCAACAAACAAGCGGCCAATAGGATAAACACACCGATTAGTGACCCAGCTGCAATGAGAAATGATCGGTTTGCTGTATCCTCTTCCTCAATGACAAAATCATCTGAGAATTCTTCTGACATATTCGCCTCCTGATATGACGTGATTATACGTCGTGGATATTACTACCAAATAATTGCCAAGAATAAATAGATGATAAAATTCAGCCAAATAAATCCAGATTCCTAAACGGTATAAATTGGACCTTGCCGTTGGAAAATTCCACGTCTGCCCCAGGCAATAGGGCGCCAACCTTGGTTCTTCGAGGCTGTACATACACTCTGGCGACTCGTCCCATTGCAGCGTCATCGGCCATCCTCCACACTCGCACCTGAGAACCTACGGTTAAAGTAATCTGAGCACTTTTCAATTGATCCATATTATGGGTTGTCGGCAACGGAATGACAATTTCACTTTTCTGCCTTCGTGGTTTTTCGCTACTTGATAAAATAGAAGCCTGTCTGCCCTCTGACTGCTGCAATAATTCAAATATTGGTTCAGCCATAACTTGTTTCCCGATCCCATCGGTAACGATAATCGGAAATGGAAAAGTATTTGCTTTATGATACAGTTGAGAAGGTAATCCGCCGACAATAAGACCTCGAATACCATATTCCTCAAGAGCTTCAAACGATTCTAGTAACGATATTTTTCCGGCAACAATGATTGATCCATGTCCAGCGCTTCCGATTTGATCGGGATCCAACTCTTGATCGTTGGACTCAGTTAGGATCCTTAAGCGACCAAAGCCTTCTTTGCCCGAATCCCATATCCCTTCAATTTGGGTAGCAACAGTTTCGAGCACTACTCCTCGGCCTGGCATGATTGAGGTTACTTTGCCTGACATCATGGCTCGTAATTCGATGAGCCCACCACTCCTTTCCATGACCAGGCATCCGTCCCGTACTTGAAGCAATACACCTTCCACTGGACTCCGGTACACCTTTGCCCTCCCAAATAAACCCGGTTTTCGCATCAAAGGTGTTCCCCGTTTTAAGGAGTCTCCTTCCTTGACCAATAAGTATTCATCGAGATCTTTAGCAGGAACACTCAGAAGGTTGGCAGCACGCAGGATCTGGTAACTGGCAACATCGGTGGCCCGGGCAACAACATGGACCGGGTTAACTTCCTGGCCAATTGGAACAACCACTTCACCCCGGCGAGGTAATACTCGCGATCGCCGGACATTCGTCAACATTCGTAATTTGGTCATGCTCGTATAGAGTTCCATCTTTATGTTTCTCTATTCGCCATCTGACCGAATTTCCAAAATCGAGACTTTTTGTTCATATAGAAAGACACCGTTGCATTAAGATCTTAATTATGCCCCGATATCATGTAGCCATTGCTGAACCAAATCTCGTCTACTCTTTTCTTTCGTAGATTTTGGCAGCGGGCGGCCTCGGGCGTCAATAACCAAACCAATAGACGCTCCTCGGATCTTAATCTTACCGGCTTTACCTCGGCCATATCCGATATCAATTCCAGAAACAGGCTTCAACGTCACCGTGGATGGCCGATCAGCAGGCAATGGAAATACCTCTAATCTGCCAAATCTTACAATAATACGCAGGTTTTCCATTCCGTCCGATTCGATTCCAACTTCTAAGATCTTGTTCCCCTGATTTACTCGACCTAATGGAGCGATGACCCAACCCCAATTTTCTAGAACTCCGCCATTCAATACCTGGATTACCTTTTCTGGCTCATCAGGAGCTAGCAATCCCATAGACGGCAATATGTTTGATGGATCTGCTTTGACTTCGAATACGCCGCTTGGCTGTAAAGCATCAAGCATGGCCAGGAGAGCCATTCTCGGCCGGGCTGCGGAAGCCAACATGCTTCCACGCAGCAAAATAAGTCTGAAGCCTGAGAGCAACCGTCGCTCTGGCCAATTCCAATTCGTGGCTGCGTCCTGGAAAGTTTTTCGCACAGCCTGGCAAAGGATCCCATATTCCAGAGATAATTCGGCTTCATTAAGGGCCACAGTGTGCGGTTGAATCGCTTTATTAATGATGAAATCCTGAATTTCCGAATTGCTCAACTCGATGCCAGACCAGGCGTTGATCTCAGAATAGTCGTCGAGTTCAAGCAAGTTCATGACTGGCTGACCCATTCCTAAATCGGTACGAATTGTCAGATGTACCATTTCGGGTTCCACTGATGCCAGCGTTATCTGGTTACAACCGGCATCTAAACATATCACGCGGGCACGATGGAGGGCTGAATAATACTCACCCATACCAGTAAATGCGTGAGCGGTTGATTTTAAGTTAAAACCACTCCACTCTTGAAGTCCATCCATACCTGGTAACTGCCCAACACTGTTAACCAAATACAATTCCGAAAGAAGAGCAATGGTTGGATCTAGGCTTTGCTGGTCAATATGAGGGCGAACATTGTCTGTAAAATAGATATCAGTCAATTTGCCTAAGGTTTTGTTTACGTTTTCTCTCAGTTCAACATTCCCGGCAAAGATGATCGTAGGCCGATCCGCATCATCCATCAAGTTGATGCCTATGGCTAAGGTTTCCAATAATTCCACTAGTTGCTTATCTGCCCCACCATCAGTACCGCCAACTAGCAGTATGACATCCGGTTCACTTTTCAATAAAGCCATAACCTGTGCTGGCCGTTCTCGTTGGTCAGCCACGTGAAAGCAGTCTACCTCTTCCGCACATACAGATTCAAGAACATGCCTAGCGCTACTGATGCTCACTTCCTCGAGGAGTCCAGCCACCAGCACCCGAAGAGGTGCTCCAGCACTCACGACAACGCCAAATTCATCAACGCCATTTCCATTTGATCGGCGTGGTCTAATTAAACCTCCCTGATCATTTAATAACACTCTGCCGGTTGCATCGCTAATCTGGTGAATCGCTTGTTGAAGGCCATTCGATACATCGAACCAGGGAGGACCAGCTGTGGTCATTGCCGCACTCCTGCTGAGTAACCGATATTGCCCTTCGACAATATCGAATAATGCGACAGTGGTCGTACTGCTGCCGATATCGGCCATCAAGTATGAACGGCCAAATCTAATCTCAGGCTCTTCAGCCTGATCCTCATTTAATGTCAGTTCTTCTACAACATTCGTCATGGAAGAAAGACCTCAAATATCCTGGCAAAGGATTCCATATAAAAGCCCACCCTCTGGACTAACAATACAATACTTGTATTCAAGGCACCCGCGAAGAGCCCGGCCAAGGTCATTGTGATAACAACACGACCGGCCGCCCCAACATAAGGGTACCAGTTTGGCATTTTCGCCAGCCCCTGCTCCGATTGCCTAGCTGTGAAAAAGAAATAGGCCAAGGCAATGATGGCCAATAACCCAATCCCTATGCTCAGCAAAGCGTCATCATATTGGACAAGTATTTGTGGCAATAGGGTGCCAACGATGGCCCCTAGTAGCCCGACAGCCGCGCCAACGCCAACTATTACTGCCATAGCACTGTTGCCAATCCAGGCTGTCCGAGGAATTAATTTTAAGAGGAGCATAGCAGCCAATATCAACGGCACAATCCAATAAAGTCGCGCCGTTAAACTAGTTGACCGGGACAAGGTATCAAAAAGTGGAAGCACCACTTCGTTAATAACAATGACAACTGCATAACCGGCACTGACCCCGACCAATACATGGACCGCCAGACGATACAAAGGATTGTCTTTTATCACAAAGCTCAAAATGGCAATTGTCAACAAAAAGCCGACAAGGATGCCACCAAAATCGCCCAACGTCTCTAAAATATTCACCTTATGCCTGTTTTTTCGCTCCGGCTGGCGCCAATCCAGCTAGCCCATAAAACAATGCCCCGATTATCAATACAATGACAGCCATCCATTGGCTTAGGGTTATGCTGTTCATTGCTTTCTCGACAAAATTATCATCCTCTTCGACATTATTATCAATTGCTGCGACAGCCGGAAGACCACCGACCAAACCATCTAATTGTCCACTAGCGATATATGGCGCAGCCACGGGACTTATGGCTTGGGTAATGCCACTAATCATGGGCACTTCGACTTGAGCACCGACTTGTTCAATCCAATTTACAATGGCATCACGTTCACCACTTAATACGATGACTAGGCCAATCTGACCTAGCAGGGATTGAGTTTCCTCCTCCAAGGACAATCCGGTGACATTGGCACAAGCATCGACAGCATCAATGCAGCTAGCAAAGTTTCGCAAGCCGATAGCATCACCGGGTAAATAGCCTAATGCCTGGCTATCTAATTCCTCGACCTGCTCTATTGCTCGACCAGCTACTGGAACACCGGCCGCGACCTGGCTGATGGTGAAGACCGTACTGTTATTAGCTGCCAGTCTTTGAAGGAACGAAATGGCTACTGGATCCAATTCACCAGCTATTGCAGGAGTATATTCAAAAGCAACCAAAACTGGCCTACCAGATGCCATATCCAACGCTGAATATGCAGCTTCCGTATAAGTTGGGGCTGGTGGCATTACCCAGCCTGGAAGAATCTCATTGATAGAAGGTAAAAACCAACCAGCGATTACTACAACTATCAGGAGTAAACCAATCACCAATCGGAAAGCGATGAAGTTGTCCTCGATTGCTGGACGTGATTCGGAAGGTAAAACAGCCGGCTCGGCCATCGTCAGTCGTTTAAGCAAAGCTACTTGTTGCTGTTGCCCTTTGGTCATCGTGTATTCAGGTATGCTTCCCATTTCAACGGGATCGGCCGCAACTGCAGCCATGGGAATTACACCTTTCAGCCCTATCAAAGGCCCAGATTTTTCAGCAGGCTGGTCAACAGCAGCCGGATCAACTAACTCTTCTGGTTTTAACGATTCCAACCAATCCGGAATCTCTGAATCAGATAGATCCGTTGTTTCTTCCAAGAATGATGACTTCGCCACTGGCTCGTCTTCTGATTCGGGAATCTCATCAACCAGATTCATCCATTGGTCGCTTAAAATATCCCCCGCTGGCTTACCATGCTCGTCAAGCAACTCGTCCAAGGCACTTTCCACATCGGTGAAGGCCAATTCCGAATACCAATCTGCAGGCTCTTCAGCAGTTTCGGATGGTACCTTATCCTTCAATTCTGGAAATTCATCGGAGGTTGACTTATATTCTGGTTCAGATGAAGAAAATTCGGGTGGTAAAACCTCACCACCAACTGATTGCAATGCCTCACCCGGCTGAACCCTATCATCAGTCCATAATTCAGGCTCTTCGGGTAAGGACTCGTACTCTTCGAAGAAACTCTCCTCAAGAGGCTGCTCCTGCTTCAACCAATCCGGCAAATCACTAGAAGCAAGTTGCTCGGGGATACCCTCTACCTCGTGATATTCACTAAGAGGTGCCGTTTGATCCAGCTTAAATGGTTCGCTATCTCGTTCATCATAAATATCTTCCGTCCCATCAAACCAATCGGTTATTGCCTCACGATCTTCGACGTCTTCCCAATCCTCTTTCTGAGAAGACAGCTCGGCCAACCAATCAGCTAATGTGTCTGACTCAGTTTCGCCTTCTGAAATGTCCGCTGCTTTTGCGGAAACTTGCTCAGACCGTTCATTAGCTGGTTCAAGATCCTTAAGCCAATCTAGCAACTGCTCAGCTTCATTGGCGGCTGGCTCATCTGGTTCCAATTGATTATTGTTAATTGCATCGTGGCTAAACAAAGAAGTGCCACAATCTTCGCAGACGAGAGTATCGGCGGGATTGTCTGCCTTGCAATGCGGGCAAGTAATAGTTCTCATTTATCGTATGGTCGGGCCGAACCAGTCAGGACGCGTAGGGCAACGGCAATTGTGCCTATAGAAATGCCGATTAGAAGACCTCGCATTCCGCCACCAACAAAAACATCAGATAAAAATCGACTGGCCTGGCCGAAAATGCCGCTTAAGGCTTCCGGTAATAAAGTACTTCCCAGTAATATAACAGTGGCTGTGACGATAAATAATACCGACCAACCATTTCGCTGGCGCCTAAAGAGCCTGAATCCAGCAAACAGCAGAAAGAACACCAGAAGTGAAGCCATTGCAGCTTCCAGTGGTGCTTGAACCAAGCCAAAGGCGGTCGATACCCCTCCAGTCGTCAATTCAAAAAAATCAGTCAAAGCTAAGGCAAAAATAGCCAGAATGCTGATGACGAGCAAACCGCTATAGGCATTTCCCTTCAACAGACGACGCATGTGTACACTCAACAAGTTGACTACGCCTACCAACAATGCCATGGCAGCCAGGAAGCTGGCCCAGGTCGTCAGCGCGTCGCCCAATTCCGGGATAAACATTAATCCCAGCAATGTCAACAGGCCACAGCCGACGGCCAGTGCCATCGGCACTGAACGCCTAAGATTTCTCATTTAACCTACTACTAAATAGAATAGAGTCGCCAGCAAAATGCCAGCGATTGCCAATACCCGCAGAATATCCTGCAACTGAATACTGGCTAGTTGTACAGGTTCACCATGCAAATAAGCTCCGGAGGCGAATACCTCTTCACCCAGGAGCACCTTGTCCGTGGCTAACACTGCAAGTGCCATTGCCGTCGGATCGTCTGAACCAATCACTTGCTCCATATCGCCACGTTCAGCAGATTCAGTCACGATCGCTAACTCGGCTCCAAATCGTCCAATCATTAGGTTACTTCCGACTTCACCTCGATTAACGATGTCACTTGTACCAGCTGCAAAGGTCATAGGTTGGTTTTCGGCCGCTAAGTATTGAGCGATACGTGGGGAGTAATCGTGTTGGCGACCAGCAACATTATATGCCGCCCGCAAACTGTCTTGAGCAGCCAACAGTAGCGTGCCATCACCAGTGGTTGTTAATGGTGGTACGTCACTCGCACAAGCATCAGCGGCAATGTAATCTAAGGCCGACAAGGCCGCTATGCTAGTTGGGCTTGATGAACCCGAGAGGTTTGCTCTGCCTACAGAAAAGTGGACGCCCCGCCCTGTCTCTACTGATTTTGCCCTTTGTGCCTTAAGCGCTATATAACCATTTAATGGTCGAAGATTGACGCCTCGACCTGAACGCACGCGATAAGACAGCCAGTACAATAGACCAACGCAAACGATGATGAGTATTAGGATTGGAGCTGAAGTAAACAAATCCACGACTACAGCTCACATACCGCCTTCGGTATCAAGTAAATAAATCAGATGCTCTATAGCGATAGGATCCTCCATGAGATGAGCCATCTTTGAAACTTCACCCCTGGCAAGCGCTAAACCCAATACTGGCTGCAAAACCCACAAGAGTTGGCCAACGATAAACATCAATGGCCTACCGGCTTCTAAACCCATGAGGACTGGATGGCGTAGCCCATGTCGGCAGAGCAAATCTGCGACATAAGAAATAAATGCCTCGTCCTCAACTTCGCGACTGGTCATACAACAATGGTAAACATGGCCAAAAAAGGCCTGGAAGGTCAATAAGTTGACGTAACGTTATTTGCGCCAGAGTATAACACGTTTATGGTAAGGTGTAAAGGTGGTGGACTGCTGGAAACAGGAGCCTGCATATGGTACTTTGGTAGCCTAAAAACGCACGATCTTCCATTTTTTGTCAGCAAAACTTGCCTTGTTTTTGCACCTTTTATGGCAAGGGTTAATGCTATCAATTTCTAAAAATTATCGGAGAGAGTAATCTCCTATTTTAGGTCTGATTGCCCGTGAAAGAACCTCACGTATAATTTTCTGGAGTAGGCTATGCGGGCTTTAGTCATATTAAATCCATCGGCCGATCACGGCCGGGCCATTAAATATAGAGAGATCATATTAGTCGGTTGCCGTGAGTACGCCGATGTCGACTTGGTACTCACAGAATATTCCGGGCATGCCAGAGAATTGGCCCGAGCGTCTGTTGATTCTGGTTACGATATCATTGTCGCTGCAGGCGGTGATGGCACGGTACATGAGATGGTGAACGGTCTGGTTCAAAATGATCGATCCGAGAACAACTTGGGGTTAATTCCCATCGGGTCCGGAAATGATTTGGCCTATGGAATGGGTTTAAACACGGATGTAAATACTGCAATCCGCCGATTATTCACAGGTAAACCGCGAATAATTGACTTGGCTCGCATCCAAGACGATCGCGGCCAAAACGAGGTCGTGGTTAATTCTATTGGCATAGGCTTTGATGCCACGGTCACCATCCAGAGCAAGACGATTACTCGGATTCACGGTTTTGCTTTGTATGCAATCGCAGCATTGCGAACAATAGCGTTCTATTATCAAACACCACACCTCTGGCTTCAATTTGACGATGAAACAGTCGAACAGGATGCCCTGATGGTAACGGTAGGTGTCGGCCCAAGGGTTGGTGGTGGTTTTCATTTGACTCCTGATGCGATTTTTGATGATGGACTACTGGATAGTTGCACCGTCAATCCAATTAATCGCCTGACGATACTTCGCCTGTTACCGGAGGCAATGCGGGGGACACATATAACATCCCCTTATGTGATGATGCGGCGAAATCGAACCATTCACATCCGGTCAAATATCGCCTTGCCTATCCATATTGACGGGGAGATTTTTGCTTATCACGAAGATAATGTTAAACAAGTGACTCTTTCAACCCTGCCGTTAGCTTTACCGGTAATGGACAATAGTAGCTGACGAACATGTTTAGTCTAAAACAAGCGCTTCATGATCATGAATTAATCGTTCTACGTGTGATCGGAGAATGGTGGGAGCTCGACCTCACTGGGACAGAAAAACTGGCTTGTGTCAACATTTTAGCCGAAACCCTCGGTGCGGTAGATATGCAACTGGAGATCAAATATCTCGGACCTGAGGAATCGGCCGCTCTAGAGGATCTAATTAACTCGGGCGGACGGACGCCTGTCGCTTCTTTCGAACGCGTCCACGGTACGGTCCGTCATATGGGACCAGGTCGATTGGAACGTGAAGAACCCTGGCTGGATCCTATCAGTCCGGCTGAGGCGTTGTGGTACAGAGGCTTTTTATTCAGGGCCTTCGACGAATCAGAAATGAGCGATCTGGTTGAGTACTATTATTTGCCAGATGAATTATTCGATCAATTCCCTAAACAATCCCTCGAAACCGACAAGCCAATTGATCAAAAATCAACTCAATTAACCCAGGTAACTCAACCAGAAGAATACATCCCTGAAATAACTGACGCCGTGGACGACATCACGACGATTATAGCCTTCGCCCAGAATCTGCCAGTCCAAGAAGAAGATCTAAAAAGCATACAACCCCTCCTCCTTAATCAAAATCTTAAACGGGCATCGCTTCTTTTTGTGTTGGCCTCAGAGCTGCATCTACTCCGGGCAACCGATGAGGGTGCTAAACCTTCACGAAAGATTGTCACCTGGCTTCAAAAAAAACGGGAGGAATCTTTGCGTGATGTTGCCAACGCCTGGAGCCGAAGCGCCTGGAATGAGTTGTGGGCCACGCCAGGCATCATCTGCGAAGGCAGTGGTTGGCAGAACGACCCAATATTGGCCCGAACTACATTATTGGACTCACTCCCCCGCGAAGAAGGCTGGTACCGTATCTCAGAATTAATAAATTTCATCAAGGAAGAAGAGCCAGATTTTCAGCGGCCAGATGGTAACTATGATACCTGGTATATCAGGGATTTGGATTCCGGTGATTATCTAGCCGGCTTCGATAACTGGCACATGGTTGAAGGTCGCTTGCTCCGCTTCTTAATCCAGGGACCTATGGTCTGGCTTGGCTTGGTTGAAACGAACATTCCGCACGAAGAGGACGATTTCCTCTTTCGCCTCACTCCTCGGGCTCTGGATTGGTTGGGCGATCGGCCTGTTGTTGCTGAGGAAGTTGCCATCCCAATCGTAATTAATGGCAATGCGACGATATCCGTGCCATTTAATGCCAATCGCTATCATCGTTTTCAAGTAGCTCGCTTATCTGAAGCGGAAGCTGCCAAATCCGGTTTTCCTTTTCAATATCGATTAACTCCTAAATCGCTCAAGAGGGCGAAGGAGCAAGGTATCGAGCCAGATCGAATGCACAATTTTCTGGAAAAAGCCAGCGGCCGGCCATTACCACCTTCAGTTAAGCGGGCTATCCAACGATGGTCGGAACTAGGAACGGAAGCCAGGCTAGAAAAGGTCATACTGTTACGCGTCCGGGATCCTGAAATCTTGGAAAAGTTGCGGTCAAATCCAAAAACTCGCGATTATATTTCCGAGTCAATGGGAGACCTGGCAGTTGTTGCTCGTCCAGGGGATTGGCAGAAATTGATAGAGGCTACGGCCGAATTGGGCCTTTTAATCGATCATGATAGTTCTGACTGGATTATGACAGTCGCTTGATGGTGAATCTCGTCTATTCATTAAGAACTATTGCGATAGTCCGGCGGTCGGCAAGTTGATGTCTCATCCGCCTAAAGCATTTACTCAACGAGAAGCTATTTACAGCTGGCACAAAAGAGGAGCCTGGTATCCTCAGAAACAAGGCGGGCTGTATCTGAGGGTGCACCCTCCTCGATCCCTATTTATGTGCCGTTTCTAAATAGTCTATCTATAAGGAAACGGATCGCTTAATATGCTAGGCTGGTGCAAGCTTGTACACGACTCCTTCGGAATGATCCAAAACGTATAACTCTCCGGCAGCATCTTCGCCAAAGCTCGATATGTTTAGACCACTTTGAAGTACTTCGTTCGATTGCCAACCCCCATCCGGCTGGTGAAAAAGGCTCCAAATAACGCCGGAGCAATAATCTGCGTAAAAGTAATTGCCTTGCAGATCCGAGTACTCTTCCCCACGATATACGTAACCCCCAGTGACCGAACAATGGCCTCCCTGGTGCTCGTACTCGGCGATAGGATTGGTATATCTTGACGTGTCACAACCATCTTGTAGAAAACATCGTGTACCTTCCAAGACGTTCCACCCGTAATTTTCCCCTCCCGGGCTGGTCGATGATTGATGATTGATTTCCTCCAGAAGATTTTGGCCTACATCGGCTATATACAGGTCACCGTTCAGCCGATCAAAGCTAAAGCGCCACGGGTTACGCAAGCCAAAAGCCCAAATTTCACCCAGAAGCCCATCATCATCTGTGAACGGATTGTCAAGGGGTATGTTATATTGTCCGCTATCTTCGACGTCTATTCGTAACAGAGCACCCAAAAGGGTCGAGGGATCCTGGCCCTGGTTTAACGGATCTCCTGCGCTACCGCCATCCCCCATCCCAACGTACAAATACCCATCGGGACCAAACTGTAATTGTCCACCATTATGATTTTGGTATGGCTGGGCGATCCTCATCAAAACTTGCTCGCTATCTGGATCTGCCCGGTTAGGATCAGCGATAGAGACTTGATATCCTGCAACAACCGTTGTTCCTTCTCCATCTGTATAATTTACGAAAAAACGACCATTTTCAACGTAATTAGGATGAAAAGCGACGCTCAGTAATCCTTGCTCAAGGCCATCTGATCTCACCCGGCCTTGTATGTCTAAGAATGGTTCGTCCAGAACCCCGCCCTCATGAATCACTTCGATTCTTCCAGCCTGCTCGACGACAAAAAGCCTGTCGTCAAAAGCGTGGGTCAAGTAAGTTGGCCTCTCAAAACCGGAGGCCACTGGCAATAATTGGACTTTTTCGGCCGGGATCCCAACGTCTACACTGGTTACTGTTAGCGTGGGCTCCAAGACCTCAGGAGTTGATTCCATAACAGTGGAATCCTGGCTGGCATCCGCTTCAGGTGAGGGTGTAGGGGCTACTGGGGTGTCCGTTGAGGCTACCGCCGGAGCAGACTGTGTTGCAGTTGCAAGTTCATCAACGAATGACGTGGGCGTTGAAGTCTCACTTGGTGTTGGTTCAATATCATTTTGGCAACCGGCGAAGAACAAAACGATGCACAACAAAGGGAATATCGGAATTTGCTTCATAATTGGCACCCGCTAAAACTCGATCAGCTAACCCCGGCCGATCCCAAACGTTCGCCGTATTGGGCTTCGTAATAAGTTTGGAATTCACCCATCTTAATCTTGCGCCACCACCATTCGTTGTCTCGATACCAATGGGCTGTCATGGTGATAGCTTCGGCAAGAGTGAATTCGGGCTCCCAACCTAGCTGGCGAACCTTGTCTACATTTAAACTATAACGGCGATCGTGGCCCGGTCGATCGGTAACGTGGCGAATCAGGTCACCTGGCCGGTCGAGGGCATCTAATAGGATCTCGACCATGGTCAAATTTTCCATCTCATGCCCCGTCCCGATATTGTAAACCTGGCCGATCTCTCCAAAGTGGAGCACCTTATCTACTGCCCGGCAATGATCCCCAACATATTGGTAATCGCGCATTTGCCGGCCGTCACCGTAAATGGGCAAGGGCAGATTGTCTATAGCGTTTGTGGCAAACAGCGGCACGACTTTCTCCGGGTATTGGTAAGGACCGATGTTGTTGGCTCCACGAGTGATAGTTATTGGTAAATCATAGGTGGTGAAAAAGGCCAGGGTCATCAAATCCCCGCTCGCCTTGCTAGCCGCATATGGACTACGTGGGGCGACCGGATCACTTTCAATACTGGAATAACCCTCTGGCACATCTCCATACACCTCGTCTGTAGATACCTGGTGATATCGCTCGAGATTTTGCTCCCGCGCCACTTCCAATAGGACATAGGTGCCGTTTACGTTTGTTTTTACGAAAGCATCTGGGTCCATAATCGACCTGTCGACATGGGTTTCAGCAGCAAAGTTGACGATTGTATCGATTTCGTATTTGCGGACTGTTTCAGTCACTAAACCAGGATCACAGATATCTCCCTTGACAAAATAATATCTGGGATCGTCGGACACCTCGAGTAAATTATCAAGATTTCCAGCGTAGGTCAATTTATCGTAGACGACGACCTGGTAATCGGTATAATGGCCGAGTAAATGAAGGACAAAATTAGAGCCGATAAAACCCGCACCCCCAGTGATCAAGAAATTTTTCATTCCTATACCTTAATATTATTAAAATGGTTGATGCCGGGCATTGTAGCTCATCAGATATGAAAGGCCAAAAGCCCAAATCCAGGTTCTCAGGTTAGCTTAACCACGATATCACTAAGATGATTTGCTGCTTCATCACCCCGGTCAGCGGCGTTGCTTAAGTGACGGTACACTTCGCGTAACTTTAAGATATCCATGATATGTTCAATATCCTGGGGCTTGTCGAACAGATCGGCCAGAGCCTCCCAATAAACTCGCTCGACCCGATTTTCGAGGGCTTTGGCCCGTTGGGCATGTTCATTCGTAACGCCAGGGTGCTCCTTCAATCGTAACATCCCCAAATGTAGCTCGACCGACGCATCTCTAAGAAGCGATGCCATTCGTTTTAAAAAATCGTTAGGAACGATGCCCAATATTTCCATCTCTTCGGTGGTTGAATAAGCATAATCGACCACATCATCCAGGTTTCTCGAGAGGGCGTGGATATCCTCCCGATCCATTGGCGTAACAAAGGTGCGATTAAGCTCATCGACTAGAATGCGCCGGACTTCGTCTGCATCTTTTTCGATCTGGCGCAAACGGCTGGCGATCTTATCAGTTGGCTTATTTAAATATTTTAGCAACATCTCGTTCGCTTCAACCGCATACTCAGCTTGCTGGATGAGTAACACCAAGAATCTGTCCTGTCTTGGTCGGAATAGGTCCCGAATTCGACGCATGAAATATTCCTCTGGGTTCTCTGTGCTCCTATGGTGAATCGTAACTGGTACTAGGTCAATAAATTCATCAATAAATTCATCGGAAAGAAAAGGATAGCAGCTAATAAGGCCGTTGCCGGGAGGGTGATAAGCCACGCAGCAGCAATATCTCGAAAAACCTGCCAGCGCACTTTGCTCAAACGTTCGGCCGCCCCTACACCGACAATTGTGGAGCTAACAACTTGAGTCGTGCTGACTGGTCCACCGAGTAGAGTCACGAGCAAGATTACTGTCGCCGTAGTTGCTTGAGCCGTAAATCCATGTACGGGCCGGATCTTGTAGAATTTTGCACCGATAGTCCTAATGATCCGGGTTCCGCCAAAGAAAGTTCCTAAAGCAAGAGCGCCTGCGGCACTGGCAACGATCCAGGTCGTGTTTGTCAAACCTCCGGCCAAACCAGTACTAACCAAAGCTAAGCCAACCATACCCATCACTTTCTGAGCATTGTTACTCCCATATGTCATGGCCAAACCAGTCGATGTAAGCAATTGTCCGCGTTTAAAAAGCAGATTAATACCCGGCGATGCACCTCGTGTAACGAATAAGGTAGTCAGCATCAGTAGATAACCGCCAATGAGTCCGAGAACTGGAGATATTAGCAAACTAAGAAGGATCGTTCGTAAACCTTCAGGTTGCAGCGCTTGAAGGCTGGCGCCCACAATCACGGCTCCGATTAGACCACCAAGTAAGGAGTGTGAAGAACTCGAAGGAACACTTAACCACCAGGTTATCATCCTCCATAGTATAGCTGACAAAACGGCCGCTGTGACGATTGGAACAGTTACGGCGGCCGGATCTACCAGGTCAGCGCCGATGGTCTGGGCTACGGCCGTGCCAAATAAAAACGGTCCTATAAATTCGGCCAATGCAGCCAATGTTAAAGCCTGGCGAGGGCGCATCGCCCGAGAAGAAATCACGGTAGCCACAACATTCGCACTATTATGAAAGCCATCCAGAAAGCCAAATACCATGGCCAGCGAAAAAAGTAAGACGAAAGCTGGAGGAATCACTATAGGTTAAGTGTGAATCTTCATACCATGAGGGTCAAATAACCTTCAGTTTTTGGCCTTTTCGATTTTAATCCATAAAATTCAATGGTCTATGCTCTCTCGAAACTATCTTATTGGCAAGAGCCAGTATAAAGTAACGGATCGAAACGCAACAACTAAGAGGCGTGGGTTTATTAGTGGCTGGCTAATTATGGCTATGCTCACTGCCGGATATAGTGTGTGGCTCATCTATCGCTGGCAGGCTCAGCCAGGGTGGTTGGATGTATTACCATCATTCTTTGACGAGCTGCTTGATCTCATCGAGATGGCAATAGCAATGACTTTGATTTTGGTATGGGCTGGCTTATTGTGGCGCCTATATAGCCGTACCAATCGAGCACCCGGACGATTTCTCGGTAAAGACCAACTATTCAAACTAAGCCCAAAGGCTTTTGAGCATTACGTTGCCGACCTTTTTCGACAAAAAGGATATCGGGTTGTCGTACGGGGTAAAAGTGGTGACCATGGGGTGGACCTGGAGTTATTTGGCTCTGGCCATAAACGGGCCATCGTCCAATGTAAACGGTATCGAGATACTGTTGGAGAAGTGACAGTTCGAGATCTCTATGGAACACTTCTACACGAGCGCGCTTCAAGAGCCTTTCTAGTTACCACAGCTGACATCTCAGAGGCGGCTCGTCTGTGGGCTTCTGGCAAGCCAATGACCTTAATCGATGGTGATACACTGGTGGATATCGCCGCCAGCCTGTCAGCAGCCCATAAAGAAGGCCAAGTATCACAGTAAAGTGAACGACGATCGATTGCAGGGCTCCTGGTCCGTTAAACTCCCCTGAGAATTGATTATCTTCCAACGATGATTACGACTGTCTTGCTGATTCGACATGGCCAGACCGACTGGAATAAAATCGGCCGTTGGCAAGGACACACCGATATTCCCCTGAATGATAGGGGTCACCAACAGGCCAGGTTACTGGCACACCGTCTGGCGACCTGGCCCATCAGCGTGATTTATACCAGTGACCTAAAACGAGCTGTCCAGACGGCCGATCCTTTAGGGGCAAAACTTGGGCTCGTGCCCATCAAAGAACCTGCCCTCCGTGAACGCAATGGTGGTTTTTTCCAAGGACTAACAAGAGAAGAACTACAAGCACGTTTTGGTGAGGAATGGCGACGAGTCCGCCAGGATGGCCTCGCTCCTCCCAATGGCGAAAGCGATTTGGATTTAGCCATGAGAGTGGAAGCGGCTTTTCAGCAAATGGTCAACCGACACAAGGGGGACATGATAGCCATGATCAGTCACGGTGGGGCTTTGAAGGTGCTTATCAGCCACATATTGGGACTGCCGCTCGGCCAGCCCGCCCCTTTTAGTCTCAGTGGGAATACAGGGTTGAGCATCGTTAAAACCAATGAGAACGGTTCGATCTTGACTCTATTGAATGATGTAAGCCACCTGGAAAATGACTATATCGAAGGTCTGTCAGACCTGCGAGATATTCAATAATTAGGGTGTGGGAGTCAAGGTTGGGCAGGGTGGGTTTGAAAAATAGTCAACTTTCAACGTTTGTCCATCGGCCGAGGTGACCCGAAAACTGCCCGGATTGCCTGCACAAGTTGACCAAACATATTCGAAGTTGGGCCCATCAACCTGCAATTCATCACGGTAATAAGTGTATCCACCACCTCCACCCTTGGCATTAATTGTTACCGTTGCAATCGCTTGTTTGGCACTGGCATCTTTCAGGCGCCATTCAATGTGATAACTAAAGGTGAGAGAACCTTGCGACTCAACCGGTAAATCAGTTGCTGTCGGCGTTTTGGTGACTGTCTCCCCATTACCAGAAGTGGGTTTTTTTATTGGCGTATTAGAGGGTGCTAACGTTGGTGCCAGTGTTGGCGGTTGGATGGGCGTGAAACTTGGCAAGGGGGTTTGGGTCATTGCTTCTGCTGTTGCAGAAGAGAGAATAGCTGGTAGTGTCTCTGGCGCACCCAAAGTCGATTGAATTTGCTCGATTGTTGGAGAAGCCGTAATCGTCGCCATCGGCGGTTCTGTTGCTCCATTACCAGGTGCATTACAGGCCAGGCCGGCTGCAATTAACAACAATACCATCAGGCACCCCCATCTAAGACTAGTTGCATACTGTGGCATCACGTCTCCTCCTACTGACCCACTCATTATAACATAATACGGGCGGATGATTTGCGTTTGCGGTTGCCCGGTGATTACATATACTTTCCTGGTTGTTACAAACGAAGAGCTCATAGGTGAAAAACTAGATGTCGAATTCGACCGTACGAAAACAAATAGACGACTATATTAACGAGCACATCGACGACTTCATTCAAGATTTGAGTAGGCTTTGTGCCCAACCCAGTATCTCGGCCACTGGAGAAGGAATCGACCAATGCGCATATCTTGTTTGCGAAATGCTCAACGAGTACGGATATGAAAGCGAGATTCTGTCTACGGCCGGCAATCCGCTTGTTTTTGCACAAGCCAGCGGAATAAATGACAAGACCCTGCTGTTTTACCTCCATTATGATGTTCAACCCCCAGAACCCTTTGAAGCCTGGGAATCGCCACCCTTCGAGTTAACCAGGCGCGGTGATAAATTTTATGCTCGCGGTTCAGCAGACGACAAAGGCCACATCATCGCTCGTCTGGCGGGACTAGCAGCGGTCCAATACGCTCTCGGAGGGTTGCCTTGTCATGTGAAATTCATGGTTGAAGGAGAGGAAGAGCTCGGTAGCCCGAGCATGACCGATTTCATCAACCAAAATGCAGGAAAATTGTCGGCCGATGGATGCGTCTGGGAATTTGGTGGGGTCAATCATGACAACGTGCCCACCCTCGCTCTTGGCATGAGAGGCATTTGTTACGTCGAGTTATTTGTCAAAACGGCCGAAATCGATGCTCACTCCGGACTTGGTGGATCGATATTTCCCAATGCCGCATGGCAGTTGGTGTGGGCCCTTCAATCACTTAAGAGCAAAGACGAGCACATATTAATCCCCAGTTTTTATGATAATACGATACCTCCAACCGCGCAGGATCTCGATCTACTTTCCAAGTTACCCGATGATGCCGAAAAAATCAGAACCATGTATGGGCTGAAACATTTCCTGGGTGGACTGACGGGGGGGTTAGATTTTCAGAGTGCGGCCGTATTCGAGCCCACTTGCACCATTTGTGGTTTAAGCTCAGGTTATCAAGGTCGGGGGTCCAAGACTGTATTGCCGGCCGAAGCCCGGGCGAAAATTGACTTTCGGCTGGTTCCCAATCAGACACCGGAAGAGATTTTACAGAAACTGCGTCAACATCTCGACACGCTTGGTTTTGATGATGTCGAGATCCAATATAATGGCGGAACGCGCCCAGCTCGAACGGATCCTGATCACCCTTTCGTCAAGTTGACAAGCGAAACAGCTTTGGCCGTCTATGGCAAAGAACCGCTCATATCCCCGATGATTGGCGGAAGTGGTCCGAATTATCCATTTATCCATACTCTCAATTTGCCAGTCGTCTCGAGCGGCATTGGCTACCCAGGAGCAAATGCCCATGCACCAAATGAGCATATTCGATTAGACGACTTTATTCAGGGTATTCGCCATACAGCATATATTGTCGAAGCATTTGCTAGCCGTTGATCCCCTGTCGGCGGCGAACTGATACCCTGATTAGATAGAATCTGGCGACAAACCTCTCTCACTTTTCACGTTCCATTTACGTCATGGTCACATCCCTTTTACGGCATTAGATGGTCAAATCTCTCATAATTGGGGGTGCTTTCCAGCAGCAGTATTCATATTAAAGTGTGAGTGAAAAATCTCTTAGGAGGGACTATGTATCGGGGCACAAGCAAACTTTTTAAGGTCGTTTATAGTCCTGAGAAACAATACGCAATCTGGCATGCCGATGCTCCGTCTTGGCCAACATGGGATGAGACGGGCCGATATGGATCTGAAATCGAGTGCTGGGACTATATCGAAGCACGCGAGGGGATACAGGGCTTCATTTTTCAACTGCCAAACACTCATTGACCCAGTACTCATAGATAGACCCATTCGCCTCAGTAGAAGCCAGGCCTCGTAGTACCAGGTAGCACACCCTCCTTGGACCTGGTCTGGCTTCTCCCTATTGTTGACCTTGGCGGACAAAAGAAGGAATTTAACCTATGGATGATGGGATCTTACGCGAGCAATTGATTCAGGTCTTAACCGGCCGTAACGCCCATTTTACTTTTAATGATGCTGTAAAAGACTTCCCGGTTGATAAAATCAATGAACAGCCGCCAAATGTCCCCTATACCCCTTGGCACCTCGTCGAGCATCTTCGCATCGCCCAATGGGACATTCTGGAATTCACGCAAAACCCGGATCATGTTTCTCCCAGGTGGCCTGAAGGGTATTGGCCTGATCGCGATGCAATAGCCGACGTTGGCACTTGGCAAGCTTCTTTGGCTGCCTTTCGATCAGATTTAAAAGCTGTAGAAGAAATCGTACTAGACCGGGATATAGATTTATCCTCCGAGATTCCCCACGCTCCGGGCTATACCTACTTACGCGAAGTACTCCTCGTGGCCGACCATAACGCTTATCACATCGGTGAATTTTGCATTCTGCGACAGGTGATGGGTACCTGGTAGAGAAAATAGTAATCCTATCGTAAGCCGGTCAGGTTTCGGGCGATGACTAAGCGTTGGATTTCACTTGTCCCTTCATAAATTTCTGTGATCTTAGCATCCCGGAAATAACGCTCGATCGGTAACTCCTTGCTGTATCCCATCCCGCCGTGAATCAGGATCGCCTGATTTGTGACCCACATGGCCGTTTCGCTGGCAAACAACTTAGCCATGCTTGATTCCAAAGTGTAACGCCCCTCTGTCTTGCCTGCCTTCATCTTGGCCAATGCAGCTTGGTAAACCAGGAGTCGACTGGCTTCTATACGACACTTCATGTCAGCCAACTTTTGCTGGATCATTTGGAATTGGCCAATTTTTTGACCGAAGGCTTCTCTTTCCCGGGCATAGGCGATACTGGCTTCTAGCGCTGCTTCCGCAATACCCAGCGCTTGGGCAGCAATTCCAATCCGTCCCGCATCGAGCACGGTCATGGCGATCTTGAATCCTTCACCCTCATCTCCAAGACGATTCTCAATCGGACACTCATAATTATCAAAGGTTATCTCACTCGTCGCGCTCGCCCTAATTCCCAATTTTGGTTCTTTCTTACCCCTCTCAAATCCTGGTTGGGCCGTATCGATAATGAAGGCCGACACACCTCTATGTTTCATCTCGGGAGCAGTCATAGAAAAAAGCACAATATAGTCGGCTACAGGGGCTGAAGTCACCCATGATTTTCGTCCATTGATGGTGTAATGGCTGCCATCCTGGTTGAGAACAGCCCTGCTGCGCATCGTTCCCGCGTCACTACCACTCATCGGTTCTGTTAGGCTGTAGGCCCCGATTTTCTGTCCACTAGCCACAGGAACGAGGTACTTCTCCTTTTGACGTTCCGTACCAAACACAAGCAACCCATGACAAAAAAGCGAATTATTCACCGACATGATGGTGCCGTGGCTTGCATCCGCTTTACAAATCTCGATCATGGCTAAAACATAGGCCAGTGTGTCCATGCCTACACCCCCATACTTTTCAGGAACTTCAATCCCCATGAAGCCCAATTCACCCATCTTTCGTACAGATTCCTGGGGAAATTCGCCGGATTCGTCAAATTCGGCAGCAATTGGAGCGATTTCTCGTTGGGCAAAATCACGGGCCGCTAACTGGATCGCTTCGTGTTCCTCGGTTATGAAATCAAACATTTCCAGCACTCCCTAAAACGATGATACTACTCTACTATCTTGCTACCGAGCTCACTCAAAAACAACTCGAAATCGTCCGGGGTAAGTTCAATTCCCTCTGCCCAGCGCCTTCGTTCGGCCATCCAATAGGATCCCAGTTTTCCAGTCAGGGCACTAACCGGAATTTCCGGGCGATCAGGCGATGAAAACCACTTGCGAAATAGGCTTATTTCGTAATACTGTCCTGGCTTTATCTCCTGAAAATGGCCATCTTCAAGCCATTCTTCCGCTCGCTGTGGAGGTAAGTAACTGTAGATGATAAACCGCGACTCGTCTTGTTGGACCTGACAAGCCAAGCAATAATGCCGGGTAGATAATCGTTTTTCCCGCCCACCCCTTGGATAACCCATTAATGAAAAGTACCATTTTGTTGCCCAAAACCGTTTTGACCAATCCAAATTCACCGACTTCCCACCTGGTAGCTTCACCTCAACCCCCACATCATCATAAACCACACCATGGCCGCTAGGCCAGGTACGTTTAAGGATAAATTCGGCGATTCCGGCAATTACCAAGCCAACGACCAGCCCACTTGTGCAAGATAAAAACAGTGCATATTCCGCTAGTAGACTGCCAGGAATATTGCTCATCACGTTGTTGAGAACAAGGAAGGCCACTAAGAAGACGATCACCAAGATCACTAGAATGAGAAAACGCACACCTGTATGTTCCTGATCGGCGTGTAATACAGTGCGTGGAGATTCTTTTGATGCCATTGTCACCAGCTCAAAATTTGGCAAACTCCAATATGTTTTTACGAACGATAGGACGCTTCAAGTTGGAGTTTACTCCAACAAAACCGGGTCTCTGCACCAATTTTAAATTCAGGAACTATCCCGGTTTCGCCTAACTTCAAGATAGTATTCATCAAAAGCTGTTCTGACAAGTGTATGTTACAATGAAATCATGTACGCTAAATTGGTGATTAATATCGAAGCTCCACTATATGAGTTGTATCATTACTACATCCCCAATGACATGCAATCGATGCTTGCCATTGGGCATTTAGTGGAAGTTGACTTCAATCGCCGGTTGGCGCAAGGCATCGTCATCAACTTCGACGAAACAGCTCCGGTTGAAGAGGTCAAACCCATTATCGGCCTGATCGACGCCGAACCTATCATCCAACCCTGGCAGATTAAGCTGGCACAATGGATGAGTGAACGTTACCTGACCCCCCTCAATGCTTGTATTCGCCTGATGTTACCCCCAGGATTGACGCGTTGGTCTGACGTCACTATCGACATCAATCCTCATTGGGATGGTTCAGGCCGGTTGACCGATCCTCAAAAATTGATGATCAACTTACTACGCGAAAGAGGCGATATGAGAGGCAGACAGATCGCCCAGGCTACACCGAAGGGATTCGATTGGAAGTCGATCGTCGACCAGCTTTCCAGGAGAGAGATCCTAACAAAAGCTTCAGTATTGGATCCCCCTCGAATACGGCCTAAGACCATACGCACGGCCGAGTTAATGGTTGGCAAAGAACAGATAATTCAGGCAGCCAACAAGTTTGGCAATAACAATAAACACGCCGACATTCTGCTTTATTTATTGCTCGAAGAGGATCCATTGCCGGCCGAAGAGACCGTCTTAAATAAAACAGGAACAGGTAATAGCCATTTAGACAAGCTTACGGACGCCGGACTGATCGAGCGGACACCAGCCACGAAGATAGCTGTGCTTGTCGGTGATGGTGCGGATATCCCTGATATCCATAAGAAAGTAATCAATCAATTGCCACAGCCTCTGTCTGATGTTCCAGACCAAAACCAGATTCAGGCCTTCCAGTCTAAAGGCCTGGTGCAATTTGTCGAGCAACCACCATCGCTGGTGCTGGCAGTCACCAGGGATGAGGCGCTTACTCATGTTTATCGATTACGAAGGGCCAAAAAGTACCTTAATGTACTTCGATTTCTTTCAGTTAATCATGGTCCGATTCCGCTGACAGATATCTACGCTGCCACGGACGCAAATTTAAACCATTTACGCAAGCTAGAAGATCGAGGTCTTATACGACTCGCCCAACAAGAAGTATGGCGAGACCCCCTGGCAGACCGCGATTTCATTCCCAGCGAGGCACCCGTGTTAACACCCGATCAAGCCAACGTTTGGGAAGATATCAAAAATGCCATGGTCGCTAACAAATTTAAATCGCAACATGTCGGTAATTCACCATCAAATCAAGAAATTTTCCCACCGAATTATCCCACATCGCCAAACCTGGCAATCCTCTTACATGGTGTCACTGGTAGCGGCAAGACCGAAATCTATCTACGGGCAGTGGAATTGGCCCTCAAACGCGGGCAACAAGCCATCGTTCTGGTGCCCGAAATCGCACTCACGCCCCAAACAGTACGCCGATTTGCCACCCGGTTCCCGGACCAGGTAGCCGTGTTGCACAGCCGGTTAACTGATGGCGAACGTTATGATACGTGGCGAAGGGCCCGACAAAACCAGTTTAGCATCGTGGTCGGCCCGCGTAGCGCCCTTTTTACCCCTTTCAAAAATACAGGCGTCATTATCCTGGACGAAGAGCACGATAATAGCTACAAGCAGACCCCTCCCGTCCCCCCACCCTATTACCACGCCCGAGAAGTGGCCGTCGAACTCGGCCGCTTAATAGGTGCGATGGTAATCATGGGTAGTGCCACGCCCAATGTGGTCACCTATCACAAGGCCAGGGCAGGACAATACAATCTATTGGAGCTTCCAAAGCGAATTATGGGACACCGCAGGCGAATCGAAGGACAGGTTGAGAGAACGCGACGAGCCAGCATGTATCATCGTCAGACAGGTGATCCCGACGATGCCTTGACCATCCCGTTGCCGCCAGTTCAATTAGTCGATTTGCGACAAGAGCTCAGGGCTGGTAATCGAAGCATTTTTAGCCGAATATTACAAAAAGAACTAAATGAAACCTTAGCCAGGGGGGAACAAACGATTCTATTCCTGAACCGGCGCGGAACAGCTACCTTTGTCATGTGCCGCGATTGTGGCTTAGTCCTTAATTGCCCGCGTTGTGACATGCCCCTGACCTATCACCGGCCGGGTGCCATGCTCGAATGCCACTACTGCGGTCGGAAAGAACCCCCGCATGATAATTGCCCCAATTGTGGGTCACACAGGATTAAATATTTCGGGCTGGGAACCGAGGAAGTTCAACGCCTGGTCCAGATCCAGTGGCCGGAGGCACGTACCATACGCTGGGATCGAGATACGACGGCCGGTCGGGACACTCATGAAGACCTGCTGGCTAGTTTTATCAACCAGGAGGCCGATATCCTGGTTGGCACTCAAATGATCGCCAAAGGCCTCGACCTGCCACTGGTGACATTGGTGGGTGTGATCTCGGCCGATGTTTCTTTAGGGCTACCCGACTACACCATTGGCGAGAGGACCTTCCAGATATTGACACAAGTAGCCGGTCGGGCTGGTCGGGGGCTCCTAGGTGGCCGGGTGATCGTCCAAACCTACCAACCGGAACATTACGCGATTCAGGCAGCGGCCGAACACGATTACACAAATTTTTATCTGGATGAGATCCGATTTCGCACCCAACATAATCTCCCCCCGTTCCGCCGGTTGGCCCGCCTGATCATTGCCGATCCTATTAGAGATCGGGCCGAGAAAGAAGCCCACCAATTGGCAGGCTCTTTGCGGTCGCTAGCCCGAGAAATAGGAATGGTTTCGACAGAGTTTTTAGGTCCGGTCCCGCCATTTTTCCACCGGCTTGAAGGCCGCTATCGGTGGCAGATCATCATCCGCTCACCAGATCCGGTGCGCCTGCTAAAAAATCACCAGATCCCCCCGCGATGGATCGTCGATATCGATCCCGTTAGCACTCTATAGAAAATGATATGAAAAATACCCTCGGGCCGACTCGAACGGCCAACCTACGCATTAGGAGTGCGTTGCTCTATCCTTTGAGCTACGAGGGCTAATATTTTTCCGATAAAATTGTAGCAGCTTAAAAGCTGGTATGCCATTCATCCTGCAAAATATTAGTTTGGACATCTGACTTCACCGGCCGAAAATTTGCTCCATGAAGCGTTTGCCGTTCTTCGTCTACGGTACATTATTACCGGACCAGCCAAATTATGACCTCATTGTTAAAGAATCCATTGAGCAACGGCGTGCGTATTTTCCGGACGGGCGACTTTATGATCTTGGCCCCTTTCCCATGCTCTTGGAGGGAAGTGGCGGCTTGGTAAAGGGCATCCTTTATTCGATAAATGAAGCTGATTATCCCATCATCTTGCATCGACTGGATGCCTTAGAAGGATTCAATCCGCGAAACCCATCTGCCGGCGACTTCCGGCGGGTTGAACGATTGGTTAATTTAGTGAGCGGTAGTTCGATTATGGCCTGGGTCTATATCGGTAAACCGGCATCGATCAGAGGTGCCAGATTAATTCTATCGGGTGATTGGATTGCTTATTCAAGTGAGAACAAGGATAAATTAGTGGAATGGTGGGTAAACTGCCGCATTGGCAAATCCGGCTAATTGAGCAAAAATAAGGCGATAGCAACATGGATTCGAATAAAAATTGGGATATTCAACAGTGAAAAGAATTGCCGTTTTTACCAGTGGTGGGGATGCGCAGGGAATGAACGCGGCTGTTCGCGCGGTCGTTCGCATCGCCCTCGATCGAGGTCTTGAAGTTTTTGCGATCTATGAAGGTTACCAGGGAATGGTCGATGGCGGTGACCGCATCCGCCCGGTGGATTGGAATGATGTTGGAGGTATTTTGCATCGAGGTGGAACTGTTATTGGATCTGCCAGGTGTGAAGAGTTCCTTCAAAGAAATGGCCGCATGAAGGCTGCCCAAAATCTGGTCGAAAAGGATATTGAGGGCTTAATTGTCATTGGAGGGGATGGCAGTCTGACAGGCGCGCATGTCTTTCGCCAGGAATGGCCCGAGTTGTTAAGGGAATTAGCCGAAGCCGGGAAAATAACAACCCAGGAAGCTAAACGCCATCAACATCTGGCTGTGGTGGGCATGGTTGGATCGATCGACAACGATTTTTTTGGGACTGACATGACGATTGGGGCCGATACTGCCCTGCACCGCATTACCGATGCTGTCGACGCGATATCCAGCACGGCCGCCAGCCACCAACGCTCGTTCGTGGTCGAGGTCATGGGCCGCCGTTGCGGTTATTTGGCTTTAATGGGAGCTCTTGCTTCGGGCGCAGATTGGGTGCTTATTCCCGAAAGCCCGCCTGATGTCGACGATTGGGAAGAGAAGATGTGCCAGGTTCTGCGAAAAGGGCGAGAAATGGGCCGTCGCGACAGCGTGGTCATCGTGGCCGAGGGCGCCCAGGATCGTCATGGTAATCCGATCTCCAGCCAGTATGTTAAGCAGGTCATCGAAGAGCGTTTGGGCGAGGATACACGAGTAACAATACTAGGTCATGTCCAACGTGGCGGATCTCCAAGCGCTTTCGATCGGAATTTAAGCACGATAATGGGTGCGGCCGCGGTTGACGCCATTTTGGAGGGGCCCCAAGCTGGCGACACACCAGTCATTGGCGTCCGGGGTAACAAACTTACCCGAACTCCTCTAACGGAATGCCTTTCACGTACCCGCGAAGTTGCCGAAGCCATTGCCGCCCATGACTACGAGCGGGCTTTGGAGGGACGAGGCGGAAGTTTCACCGACGCTTTTCAAACTATTCGCACCTTTGTACGGGCGATGCCCCATGAACCTGAGCCGGGCCAGCGGCGTCTTCGTCTGGCTATTATGAACGCGGGCGCCCCTTCTCCTGGCATGAACACAGCCGTCAGAGCAGCAACACGAATTGGTATTGACAAAGGTCATCAAATATTGGGTGTTTACCACGCTTTTCATGGCTTAATTGAAGGTGATATTCGCGAATTCCATTGGATGAGTGTAAACGGCTGGACTCACCGGGGAGGTGCCGAACTCGGTACAAACAGGGCCATTCCCCATGAAAATGAATTTTATGCTATCGCCCGAAATCTGGAGAAGTATGAGGTAGATGGGTTATTGATGATCGGCGGCTGGTCTGGTTATGAGGGTGTCTTAGAATTACACAATCGTCGCAACCTGTTTCCCGCCTTTGATATACCAATTGTCTGTCTTCCATCGACCATCGATAATGATCTGCCAGGATCTGAGTTAAGCATAGGCGCCGATACAGCATTAAACAATATCGTGTCAGCCGTCGATAAGATCAAACAATCGGCCGTGGCTTCAAAGCGCGCATTTGTCGTCGAAGTGATGGGCCGATATTGTGGTTATCTTGCTTTAATGAGCGCAATGGCCACTGGCGCGGAACGGGTATATCTACCAGAGGAAGGCGTATCCCTTGAGGATCTCGTGGCCGATGTTCAACAATTGACCCTGGGATTTCAACAAGGCAAACGATTGGGCTTAGTGATCCGTAACGAGCTGGCCAACCCAACTTATTCAACGCAGTTCATGTGCGCCCTTTTCGAAGAAGAAGGAGGCGATTTATTCGACGTACGCCAGGCCATCTTAGGACACATTCAACAAGGTGGTAATCCGACTCCGTTCGACCGGATCATGGCTACCCGATTGGCCGTAAAATGCATCGAATACCTGGAAAGCCAGGTTGCATCACCCGAGCCTATCAGTGCCTGCATTGGCCAACAGGAGGGTCGAATCGAATTCACTGATCTGGAGGAGATGCATCGCCTCATGGATAAGAAGCTGCGCCGGCCACGAAAACAATGGTGGCTCGGGCTAAGAGCTGTGGCTCGCATTCTAGCACAACCTGCTCCTAGCCATGAAAATGATAGGTAAGTATTCGAATAAAAGAAAAAACATTTACATTATGACAATACTTGCCGTACGGCCGGAACAAACGTACGGCAATAGTTCTAATAATACGATGCTTAGTAGAGGAGAATCAACATATTATGAGGATCGGAATTTTAACAGGTGGTGGAGATGTACCCGGCCTGAATTCATGCATTAAGGCGGTAGTTACCAGATCTCTAGAAGAGGGGCACGAAATTATTGGCATCCGCCGTGGCTGGGGTGGTTTGCTTTGGATAAACAAGAATGAGCCGGAGACGGTGAGCAAATACACGGTTGAATTAGATAAGCACATCGTTCGAACCATTGATCGCTCAGGGGGCACATTCTTACATACCAGTCGCACGAATCCTGGAAAAGTGAAGTATAAAGACGTGCCCGAATTCCTGATGGACCCGGATCATCTGGAAGCCGAAGCTCAGGATAAGAGGTTAAGAGATTTTACGCCGCACATACTCGAAGTGCTTAATTACTTAGGTATCGAACGTCTCATTCCTATTGGTGGTGACGATACTCTGAGTTATGGCGAGCGCCTTCATAGCGAAGGTTTTCCCGTCGTAGCCATACCAAAAACCATGGATAATGACGTCTTCGGAACAGATTACTGTATCGGATTTAGCACGGCCGTAACCCGAGGCGTTCAGATCATTCACCAGTTGAGGACGAGCACGGGCTCGCACGAACGGGTTGGAATCGTCGAGTTGTTCGGCCGAAATTCTGGCGAAACCAGCCTGGTCTGCTCTTATCTGGCTGGGGTCGATCGGGCCATCATATCCGAAGTGCCCTTCGATCCGGAACGGCTGGCCGAATTCGTCGTCCAAGACAAACGGGATAATCCCAGCAACTACGCCATGGTGACAATTAGTGAAGGGGCTCACATGATCGGTGGAAAGGTTATCGAATTTGGCGAAGCCGATGCATACGGGCATCGCAAGCTCGGTGGTATTGGTGAGATCATTGGTGAGGCGATCAAGAAACTCACTGGTGAACATGTGCTTTACCAGCGCCTATCTTATATGATGCGTTCTGGTGCTCCAGACGCCCTGGATCTGATGGTCTCGTTCAACTATGCTAACTTAGCCATGGATCTCATTGTGGCTGGTGAAAGTGGCCGTATGGTTGCTTTACGCGAAGGTAAATACACTCACATACCGATGAGTGAAGTGGCTAAGGGCATCAAGCGTGTGGATGTTGACGAATTTTACGACGTAGAACAATACCGTCCTAAGGTGCGTAATGTGCTTGGGAAGCCCATGTTTCTTTACTAATTCAATCATTAGAAAATTAAGGCCTTTACAGGAGCGCATACCCACCGTTAGCATTGGATAAGAACGCACTCACCACCTTGACACTTGACATCTGGCGCCCGTAAAATAACAATTAATGGAGTACAAAAATTACTATAATATCCTGGGGGTCGATAAGAACGCCAGCGATAAGGAAATAAAGCGAGCTTATCGCCAACTGGCACGAAAATTCCACCCAGATAAAAATCCCGACAATAAAGCGGCAGAAGAGAAATTTAAAGAAATTAATGAGGCTTACGAGGTTCTTGGAAACCAAGAAAATCGAGCCAAGTATGATCAGCTCGGCCGGAATTACCATCGCTACCAGCAAATGGGTGGTTCTCCTGATGGATTCGACTTTTCCCAGTGGGCGGCTGCAGGCGGACCTGGTGGAAGTTACCAACAAGTTAATATTGACATAGACGATCTGTTCGGTGGTTCAGCCGGTTTCAGCGATTTCTTTCGGACGATTTTTGGCGGTGGTGCTCGGACTCAGCGTTCTACATTTGACGATTTGATGGGTCGGCAAGATCAAATGACCGGTCAGGATATCGAATACAAAGTAGATATAACGCTTGAAGAAGCTTACCATGGAACAACTCGAACGCTGACCAGAAATGGAGGCGAACAGTTTACGGCCAAGATCCCCCAAGGAGCTAAGACAGGAACAAAAGTCAGGTTACGTGGAAAAGGAGGTCCCGGTCCGGGTGGTTCAGGTGATCTTTACTTGCTCATACGAGTTCTTCCGCACGAAACCTTTAAACGTGAGGGTAACAATCTTAAGGTTGATTTGCCGGTGGACGTTGTCGACGCCGTTTTAGGAAGCAAGGTTACTGTGCCAACTTTATCAAGCCCGGTCAAGCTCACGATTCCCCCAAAAACCCAAGGTGGACGCACATTCCGGCTTAAGGCTAAAGGAATGCCAAAACTTCGGAATAAAGGCGAGTATGGCGATCTATTAGCCACTGTCCGAATTCGCGTACCAGAGGAACTGAGCGAGGAAGAGCAACGACTTTACGAACAGCTAGCGGAACTGTCCAAAAAATCTTCTCGTAAGGAGTAGACGGCTCATTCACCTTAATAGAGGGTTTCTACAAATCCAATCCACACCTTAGGAAACAGTTAATGAAATTTAAGCAAATAAAAGTTATCTTCTTTTCAGTGGCCTTATTATTGTTGGCAGCGGTTGCCTGCTCATTTGGACCTCTTGGCGGTGAATCTATCTCAACACCCGATTCTCCAGCCACTGTCCAGCCAACAGCCGAATCACCACAGTTAGTTCCTCAGGCACAAAGTACTCCGATCATTAACCCCCAGTCCGTGCAATCTGCCTTAAGCGAATTAGAGATCGAAGAGCTATTAGTTGGTCTGTACCAGAAAGTTAATCCATCAGTTGTCCATATACTTGTATATACAAGTCGAAACGACGCGCTGCCTTTAGGGAGTGGCAGCGGCTTTATATTTGATTCTGAAGGTCGCGTCGTTACGAATAATCACGTTGTCGAAGATGGTAATGACTTCGAGGTCGTTTTTGCAGATGGAAGTCGACGGTGGGCAGAGGTTATAGGATCTGATGTTGACAGTGATCTAGCCGTCATTCAGGTGGAATCCCCGCCACCCAATGTCATACCCGTTACCCTGGGAGATTCGGACCAACTCAGGGTTGGACAGTTCGTCATCGCCATTGGTAACCCATTTGGCGAGCAAGGCTCAATGTCACTGGGCATTATCAGCGGTTTGGGTCGCAGCCTTGAATCCCAACGACAATTAGACAACCAAGGTGGCCGGTATTCCCTGCCCCAAGTCATCCAGACAGATGCCCCGATAAATCCAGGTAACTCTGGAGGACCCCTGCTTAATCTTGCCGGAGAAGTGGTTGGGGTTAACAGTGCCATCCGGACGACAACGGGAGTCAATTCAGGAGTGGGATTTTCGATTCCTGTTAATGCCGTTCGCAGAGTGATACCCAGGCTAATCGAAGAAGGGCAATACATTTATGCTTACATGGGAGTACAGATACAATCTTTGAATCTAAACCTTCAGGATCGATTGGGTTTACCACGTCCAAATGGAGCATAT